>ERZ1039804.1423-NODE-1423-length-13669-cov-7.142427_pt1 | contig 13669 bp, 12 predicted proteins | sample MGYA00383089_ERZ1039804 | MGnify/ENA primary metagenome ERZ1039804 (study PRJEB29581, sample SAMEA5548359) | metagenome | biome: marine; feature: coastal; material: water | depth 1 m | study: Short-term variability in the microbial, nano- and picoplankton...
TAGTGGTATATTATTTAAATAATGTGCACTGGTGCACATATATCCTATATATAGGGATTACAAATCTAATGGATTTTTTATGTTATCAAAACTATTTATTGCTACATGTGTGTATATTTCTGTTGTTTTGGATGAACTGTGCCCCAGTATGGATTGAATGTATCTTAGATCTGTTCCGTTTTCTAATAGGTGAGTAGCAAAGCTGTGCCTGAGCGTATGGGGTGTTACGTTTCTTCTTATTTTGGCATTTATTGATGCTTTTTTTATGATTTTCACTACGCTAGTTGCTGAATATTGGTTGTTAAATTCTCCTTCGAATAACCATTTTTTTGGTTTATGCTTTTTAAAATATAAGCGTAAATCACTAAGTACCGTTTTTGAAAGTAAAGTCATACGGTCTTTATTCCCTTTTGAAGATTCAACCCTAATTAACATTCGCTTACTATCTACATCGTTAATTTTTAAATTTAGTAGTTCGCTCCGTCTTAATCCTGCTGAGTAAAGTAGGCTTACTATGCATTTATGTTTGATGTTATTGATTGAGTTGATTAATGCCATTACTTCTTCTTTTGATATGACTTTAGGAAGTTTGTTTTCACTTCGAGGACGTTCTACAGAGTAGAAACGATTAGGCATTCCTAAAACTATTTCATAATAGAATTTAATACTATTTACTGCCTGGTTAATATAGGAATTAGACTTTTTGTCTTGAATTAATTTTTGAAGGTAATTGCGGATGAGCTCTTCATTAATTTCGATTAGTTCATGCTTTTTGTAATAATTTATAAAAGCTTCAAAACATACGATATAAGTTTTAGCCGTATTTGTTGCGTATTTTTTTAATTCGAGTTTCTGTACATAGTCTTCTGGACAAACACGATAGTTTGGTTTGTGTTTTCGTTTTCGAAACCATTTTAGATCTATTTGATCTGCTGCTGTTTTAATTGGTTTATTGGTGAAGAAGTGCGATGTATTAACCCAAGCAACTCCTTTAAATTTTTTAAAAATTGCATCAAGGTTATCCTTATTGTTTAAAACAAAAACCATACTGAATTGCGTACTCCATTTAGCGTTAGGAAGTCCTTTAATTAAAGCTTGTATAACCTTGTCGGGATAAAACTGAAGCCCGATACATTTTTGCTCCTTAATGAGTAAGTGTTTGAGTGATATTTGTTTGGTTTTTTCCATTTTTATCTTTTTTTTAAAAAACTAAGCTTAAATGGTTTTATTAAGCTTTTAAAATTAACTGTTTTGGTGAAATTTAGCTTTCTTTAGTTATAACTCAATGGTAATTAATTTAAATACAATATTCGTGGGTTATACGAATAAGTAACGTATAAATAACGGTTATGAAAAGAATTCAGAACAGTTGCTTAAGTTGCAACAAGGAATTAAGTGGGAGGGTTGATAAGAAGTATTGCAATGAGCATTGTAAAAGTGCATATCATTATGTAAAAGCTCAAGAATTGGCCCCCAATTTTTTTAACAAAGTGGATAATCAGTTAAAATTAAATAGAAGGATTTTAAAACAGTATAACAAGGCGGGTAAGGCAACAGTGCGGGCTGATAAGTTAATTGAAGCCGGTTTTAATCCTGTTTTTTTTACGCATTATTGGAAAAACAAGAATGATGATGTGTATTTATTTTGTTATGAATATGGTTTTTTAAAAAAGGTAGAGTCCTTTGAGTGGGAGGCTGAGAATAAGAAGGTAAAATATGTTTTAGTGGAATGGCAGGAATATATGGAGAAGTGAATTCGTTGTTGTGGTAAAACTCTTTAATTTTATTTTTTGAAGCGAGTAATTTGCTTTAATGTTTTCCGAAATTTTTTAAATGAGTAATGTTTGTTGCAAAAAAAATAATCTAAAATGGGTACCCAACACCGAAATTTAACTGCGTATTAACAGGATCGAGTTTCCAAGTGGAGTGGTGGTATGGTTGTTTGATAGGAACACCTAAATCTAGTCGGAAAAGAAAGAAGTCAAAATCTAGCCTTAAACCTAAACCGGGGGAAACGGCTAGTTCTTTGTAAAATCGATTAAAAGCAAAATTTGGATCGTAGTTGTCAGCATCGGTGTCCGGTTCTTCTGTCCAAACATTTCCAGCGTCTGCGAAAACAGCTCCTTTTATTATGTTGGTAATTGGGAATCGGTATTCGATACTTGCTTCTATTTTTACTTCTCCTAATTTATCTAAATTATCATTAGGTTCAAAGTAAGATCCCGGACCTACAGTTCTTTGTCGCCAACCTCTAACACTGTTTGCCCCACCCGAGAAATATAATTGATCGAACGGAATTACACCATCTTTATCCAAAGGAATAGCAAAACCTAAAAAGGATCGAATAGCGATTTGCTGCTCGTTCCGAATGTTGAAAAATTTACGGTAATCGGCCTGAGCTTTAAAAAATGTAGCATAGCGAATATTGGCCAAGGTTATGGCGTTGTTTTCGTCTCGGGCCTCCCAACCTAAAGCGTCGGCTAAAATAGCTGATGGGCCCACTATCCAACCTTTTGTGGTAAAGTAAATAGGGTTTTTAATGTCTTTATTGGTTTGGTTGTTAAACAAGAAACTGTATTTGATACCTGCACTAATGGCATTTTCGAATTTGAATTTTTGTTGAGGGCTTAAAGTTAGTAACGAAGACGGACTCAATATTTTACTGTCTTTAGTTATAAACGAGAAGTTAATATCGGGAATACTTATTTCGTGCTTTTTGTATTTCCCTTCATTCCATTCGTATGTGAGCGAAAGGTTAGTGAGATAACGTGTATAGCGTGAGCGTTGTTGAAAGTTAAAGTAGGTTGAGAAGGTAGTTTGAGGAAATGCCGATTGCGGAATTTTTTTGGTAACCTGCGGTAATAAAAAGAGGCGAGGGAAGGTAAGTGATAATCGGGGTCCGATGGTGGAGCCTAATTTAAAATCATCATCATCAATTTGCTTTAAATTTTCAACACCGCCAGTAATGGAGAAGTTTAAGATTTCAGAATTCCCGAAAGCATTTTTTCGTGCGAAAGATATTTGTCCGTTAGCACCAAAGCCTTCACGGTATGTCCCCATTAACTCAGCAGAGATTGACATTCTGTTAGAAGGTTGTAATAAAATATAGGCGTTTAATAAATGAATTCCGTTTGAATCGACTACTTCCTTAAAATCAATTTTGATAAAACTAAACATTTGTAAATTGGCAAACTGACGGAAGGTTTGACTTTCTTTTTCATGACTGTATAACTCACCTGATTTAAAAAATAAACCGCGATATAAAGGTGCTGGTTTAAATTTAGAAGGGCCTTTACTAATGAATTTAATACCTTTAAAATATACTGTATCCGTAGTTATATTATTACTTGAATAGGGGTTGAAACTTGTATTTACGTAAATATCATTTATGTAGTATTGATTGTGTAAAGAATCTAATCCAGGTTGTTTAATTTTTGTGATAACAATTGTACTGTCTTTCCCACGAGACGAGTCCACGTTGAATCGAACAAAATTTTCTGCAAATTTGTAATATCCTTTATTGGATAGAAGATTGGAAATCCGTGTACGTTCAAGTTCTAAATTTTCAATTTTTAAAATTTCTCCTTTTACAATTTTACTGTTTGCGCGTTGTAAATTATGAAGTGTTTGAATTGTTGGTTGTTTGATCATACAGCCAAGGCTATCAATAACTAAAGCGTCTTTAGGTGAAACAGTGTATATAACCGTGGCTTTTTTAGTTTCCCACCTTTTAACACCTAAAAAGTATTTTGGACGAATTTCGGTTTCGAGTTTAGCGTTGTAGTATCCTTGGTTTTTAAGGTATATTTCGATTTGACGTTCAGATCGTTCGATTAAGCTTGAATCCAAAACAACAGCTGGCCTTTTCTTATTTTTTTTACTATTGTACCGTAAGTTTTTCCATTGCAAACTAAATTTCCATGTGCCGAATAAAATACTTTTGTTGGGTTTTTGACGGATGTAAGATTGTATCTCTTCGCGGTTTAATTCCTTATTGTTTTTTACAACTAACTTATTCTTAATCAGTAGTTTTTCGTTTGGTTTAAGGTGCCAAGTAGAAAGCTGATGTTTGTGACAACCCGCCAAAAGGAGGATTGCAAAAATAAGGGTGAAGTATTTTAATTGTTTTCTTATCAAGAAAAATGCCGTAAAGATTAGCTAAATTAGTCACAAATTATGCTTCTATCGAATGCTAACCAAAAATAAAATAAAGTTTATCAAGTCCTTGCAACAAAAAAAGCACCGTACGGAAGCGGGGAGCTTTGTAGTTGAAGGGCGTAAGGGAATTGAAGCCCTCATAGATAGTCAGTTTGAAGTTGAAGAACTTTACATTACCGAACAGTTAAAAACAAAGATGCCTTCCTTAGAAGCATTGGATTATGTAATTGCCGATGTAGCGTCTATAGAGAGAGCGTCAGGCCTTAAATCCAATATTGAAGGAATTGCCGTTGTAAAACAAAGAAAAGCAAGGAGAGCTAATTTCACGGGTGTTTCCTTATACTTAGATGGCGTTTCTGACCCAGGTAATTTAGGGACAATTATTCGTACGGCTGATTGGTTTGGAATTACTGAAATTGTATATTCTGAAGAGTGTGTGGATTTTTACAATCCAAAAGTGATTCAAAGCACAATGGGCTCTTTTGTGAAATACTTACCGGTGATTTTAACGCCAGAAGCCTATATGAAAAGAAAACCTGAAGACTTTAGCGTATTTGTAACTGCTTTTGATGGTGATTCGCCAACTTTATTAAGTGGCGTTGATAAAGGAGTTTTGGTAATGGGTAGTGAATCACATGGGGTTTCGGATTACTGGTTAAACCGTGCTTTTAGGAAAGTAACCATTCCTTTTGTTGAGGGGAAAAGTGCAGAGTCTTTAAACGTTGGTGTTGCTGCATCTATATTGTGTTATCAAATTAAACAGGGTTAATATATGTGTGGAATTAACGGTTTATTTTCAAGAACAAATTCTTTTGATTTAGCATCTACAGGTTCTCGAATGAACGCTTTAATTCAGCATCGTGGTCCGGATGATGAAGGATCGGTTGTTTTTGGGAAAACAGAAGGTTTCCCATTAGGAACACCGAAATCGGTATCCAAAGATCACACAATTAATTATTTAGATTTTAAAAACGATGTGCAACCTGCTGATAAATTAGGCTGGTTTGGACATCAAAGACTATCCATAATAGATTTATCTTCATTGGGGCATGAACCCATGACAGATGAAACGGGTAATTATTGGCTTACCTATAATGGAGAGGTGTATAATTATTTAGAAATTAAAAACGAATTAGAACTGTTAGGTGTATCGTTTCGATCCAATACCGATGCTGAAGTTGTACTAAAAGCTTACATACAGTGGGGTGAAGCTTGTTTACATAAGTTTAATGGAATGTGGGCTTTTGCGGTTTACAATGTGGAGAAGCAACAGTTGTTTGCTTCGAGAGATCGTTTTGGTGTTAAACCGTTTTATTACTGGCATACAAAAGAGCAGTTTGCTTTTTCTTCGGAGCAAAAGGCTTTGGTAATGAGTGGGATAGTGCCCAAAAAGATTCATAAAAAAGCAGTGTTTGATTATTTAGCATTTGCAAGTATCGAATCTGAAAAGCAAGGATTTTTTGAAGGTGTTATCGAGCTTGAACCAGGTTTTAACTTGAAATTTGATTACAAGAATTGGACTTTTAAAACGGAACAATACTACGATTTGATTTTCGCAAAGAAATCATCTAAAATTAACGCCAATACCGAATCGGAGTATATAGATCATATTTCAGGTTTGTTTTCCAACGCTGTTAATCTTCGATTAAGGTCGGATGTGGAGGTTGGTGCTTGTTTAAGTGGTGGTATTGATAGCTCGGCAATTGTAACTCAAATGAGTGCTTTAGGTCAGGAAAGAGTGCATACATTTACAGCGTCTACTCCACAAAAAGAATTTGATGAATCGCATTATGCACAAGTTGTTAATGGAGAAGTTGATGCGAGGGCTTACTCTATTGTGCCTACTTCAAGTGATTTTTTAAGTGATTTAGATGAATTAGTTTATTCTCAAGATATTCCAATATTTTCAACAAGTACTTATGCTCAGTTTCGTGTAATGAAAAAGGTGAAGGAAAGTGGTGTGAAAGTAGTGTTGGACGGACAAGGTGGTGATGAACTTTTTGGTGGTTATTTACCTTACCACATCAACCAATGGTTGGACGATTTGAAAAAAGGAGACATCTCGGGATTTATGCGGGAAACCAAAGCTTTTGAAACATTGCCAACAGGAATTAAGTTTTTTGTGAAACAATACCTCAAAAACTATGGGATTAAAGGTTTGCCTTCGGTTTTATATAAAAAAATAATTCAGTATTATCAAACTGAACATCAATACATTGCGCCCGAATTAATGAATGAATTTGGAACTGCAGGGTATCGTAAGTCAAAACAAAAAACACCAAAGTCATTAAATGGAATATTGAAGCATGAGTTTTATAATTCGAGGTTGAAGGGGTATTTAAAATGTGAAGACCGTTGCAGTATGTGGCATGGTGTTGAAGCGCGAACACCTTTTGCGGATGATATTAATATGATTGAATATGTTTTTAACATTCCCGGGAATTACAAGATTCAAAAGGGTGTGAAGAAGTACCTTTTAAAAGAAGCAACCGAGCATATTTTACCGCAAGAAATTTACAATCGTAAAGACAAAATGGGTTATGTTACGCCAAATAATCAGTGGGTTTATGAGATTAAAGATGAGTTACGTAAGTACTTTACGCCCGATTTAGAAGAGTATTTTAATTATGATTTGTTAATGAAAAACTACGACTCTTTTTTCAATCAAATTCATATTCCTGAAAATCAGCGCATGTTTAAGTTTATCGCATTTGCAGTGTGGAAAAAGGTTTATGGCTTGTAACTTTGAATATAACTTTTTGACGTTTATATTTGCATGATAAATTTTAGCTGATATGAATATTCGTCACGATTGGAATTACGAGGAGATAAGTGAATTATACGATTTGCCATTGTTGGATTTAGTGTATAAGGCAGCTACTGTTCACAGAGAATTTCACGATTCCACACAAGTTCAAATTTCATCATTGGTATCCATAAAAACAGGAGGTTGTTCGGAAGATTGTTCTTATTGCCCTCAAGCTGCAAGATATTCAACGGATGTTGAAGCTGAAAAGTTAATGCAACCTGAGGATGTAATTGCTCAAGCTAAAGTAGCTAAAGAGGGTGGAGCATCTAGAATGTGTTTAGGTGCTGCTTGGAGAGAGGTTAGAGATAATCGTGATTTTGATAACGTATTAGAAATGGTACGTGGAATTAACGATATGGATATGGAGGTTTGCTGTACCCTAGGAATGTTAAACGATGAGCAAGCACAAAGATTAAAAGATGCTGGTTTGTATGCATACAACCACAACATTGATACTTCGAAAGAAAAATACGAAGAAGTTATTACTACAAGAACATTTGAGGACCGTTTAGATACACACAAATCTGTAAGAAAAGCAGGTGTTTCATTATGTTCTGGAGGAATTATAGGATTAGGGGAAGAGAAGAAGGATAGAATTAATATGTTAATTACTTTAGCGAATTACGCTAAGCATCCTGAATCGGTGCCAATAAATACTTTAGTTCCTGTTGCAGGGACACCATTGGAAAACAACGCAAAAGTTCCTTCATGGGATTTGATTAAAATGGTTAGTATTGCTCGTATTATGATGCCGGAAAGTGCGGTAAGATTATCAGCTGGTAGGTTAGAATTATCAGATGAAGCACAAGCAATGTGTTTTATGGCTGGTGCAAATTCTATATTTGCCGGTGAGACTTTATTAACTACGGATAATCCTGAATTTAAGTCAGATAGGATTCTTTTCAAGAACCTAGGATTAAAGTCTAAAGATCCTTTTGAAGACGGTGAAAAACCTGAAACAAATGAGCGATACAAAGAAAACTCTGCGAAGGCTAAGATGCAAGCGAAAGTAAAGGCATGGAAAGAAGAAATGGCTTCCAAATAATTACTGATTACTAAATTAATCAGTTCTAAATTATGAAATTTAAAAAGCAAAAGCATTTGTTAACTCAGCGTGAGGAAGCAAATGCTTTTCGTGTTTTACGCCCCGAGGCTAATTTGATTGATTTTTGTTCGAACGATTATTTAGGATTGGCTAAAAAGGGATTTAAGTTTGAAGGAAATCAAATTAAAGGTTCGGGAGGTTCTCGCTTATTAGCAGGGAATTATGAGCAAATAGAGATCTTTGAGAAGTTTTTAAGCGGTTTTCATAAGAGTGAAGCGGCGTTGGTTTTTAACTCTGGTTACAACGCCAATGTTGGTTTTTTTTCAGCAGTTCCTCAAAAAGGAGATACGATATTTTATGACGAATTAATTCATGCCTCTGTAAAAGATGGTATGCGGCTAACGTTTGCCAAATCTTATTCTTTTAAACACAATGATTTAAACGATCTTAAATCGAAGCTTAAGCGGGCTGAGGGTGATGTTTATGTTGTTGTGGAGAGCGTTTACTCCATGGATGGAGACTCGGCGCCTTTGGTTGAATTAGCTAATTTTTGTAAGGAACTTAATTTATTATTAGTGGTAGATGAAGCTCACGCTATTGGTTTGTTTGGTGAATATGGCGAGGGGTTAGTGCACAGTTTGAAATTAACAGAAAAAGTTCCATTTAGAATTGTCACTTTTGGTAAAGGACTTGGTGCTCATGGTGCCGCTGTTTTAAGTGATCAAATTATTAAGGATTTCCTCGTCAACTTTTGTCGGAGTTTTATTTATACTACAGCATTACCGCCATACTGTATCGAATCTTTAAAAAGTTCATATCAGGAAATGCAAAAAGGAGAGCAAACGAAAATTATTGAAGCGAAAATAGCTTTATTTAAAGCTGAGTTTGAGGTTGAGGACCAGCCTTTTTTTATTTCAAGTGATTCTGCAATTCAATGTGTTTTGTTTGCTGGTAACGAAAAGGTTAAGTGTGTATCGTTGTCGTTAATGGGACAAGGTTTTGATGTGCGACCGGTGATGAGTCCAACTGTTAAAAAAGGGCAAGAAAGAATACGTATTTGTTTGCATACATTCAATTCAAATGAGGAGATTATTCAACTCGCAAAAGCAATAAAGGTTGAGATCGCTACTACAAGAAATTAAAAAAACTGCTGTTCTAGCCTTGCCTATATGTCTTGGTCAATTAGGTCATGTTTTAACTGGGGTAGCAGATTATACTATGCTTGGGCATACTGTACCATTAGAAATGGCTGGAGCTACGTTTGCTACTTCCGTATTTTTCCCAATCATGATTTTAGGATTAGGGTTTAGTATTGGTTTAACACCGTTGGTTGCTAATGCTAATGGCGCAAAGGATTCTAGAAAAGTAAAAACATTATTTCGAACTGGTTTTAAGTTGAATTTAATTTTAGGGATTTTACTTTTAGGCGTATTGCTTTTTTTTGGTAATTATTTAGAAGTATTCAATCAACCCCAAGAAGTTGTGGATGTTTGTTTGGATTACTATTACATTATTTCCTTTTCAATTATCCCGTTAATGCTTTTTCAGGCCTTTAAACAGTTTGTTGAAGGCTTACAGGACACGAAGACGCCAATGGTTATATCGTTGCTAGGAAACGTTATAAATGTGATTTTAAACTACTTTTTAATCTTTGGCTGGGGGGAGTACGAAGGAATGGGGATTATTGGTGCAGGAATATCTACCTTAATCGCTCGATCCTTGATGTTGTTTATTTTTGTTGCTTATTTTATGAAGGTTGAAAAACTAAGAGCGTTAGTTCCTGCCTTATTCCATGATATTTTGTCGTTAAAATACATAAAGGAAATTTTAAACATTGGTTTGCCTATTTCAACCTATATGTTTTTTGAAGTAACTGCTTTTTCGGCAGCCACATTTATGATGGGTTGGATTAGTGAAGCGCACATTGCTGGACATCAAGTTGCGTTGTCGTTAGCTTCAATGTCGTTTGTGATTTGTATGGGAGTTGGTAATGCAGGAAGTATCCGGTCGGCTACTCTGGTTGGAGAAAAGAAGATAAAAGAGGTTAGAGGTGTAGTACGGTCTGTTGTGCTAATATCGTTAAGTTTAAGTTTGCTGTTTGCTTTAATATTCTTCTTATTTAATGAGGAATTACCGTTGATTTTTGTAAACGGATCTTCTGAAGAAATTATCATATTGGCCTCTTCAATGATATTATTTGCCGCAATATTTCAGTTTTCTGACGGTATTCAAGTAATTTATCAAGGTTTACTACAAGGGATTGGCGATGTGAAAGTTCCCTCACTTATTGCAGCAGCATCCTATTGGTTTATTGGGTTGCCTTTTGGGTATTTTCTAGCGTTTGAAACCACTGTTGGGTACATTGGTATTTGGATTGGACTTGCAGTAGGGTTAACAATATCAGCCATTTTACAAGTGACTCGCTATCAGTTTTCCTATCGAAAGTTATTAAAAGCCCAATTTCTTTAATAGATTCTGCTTTGTGCATTAATACTTAAATATTTTCTCTTGCAATTAATTATATTTACTAGATGATAAAATTCGCCACGAAATTATTTTTACTATTCTATGTTTTTACAGCGTCTGCTCAGATTTCTACTTGTGACGGGAACAGGTTTATAGATTCTGTTTTTGTGGAAGTTAAAGGCCCAACAACTGTTAAGTACGGTTCGAATGAAACAATTGGTGGCGTACAACAAGATTTATTTATGGATGTTTTTGAACCCTTAAATGATGTTGAAACTACAAGACCTTTAATAATATTGGCATTTGGTGGATCATTTATTTCAGGTGTGAGATCGGATATGAATCAAATTGCAAAAGATTATGCTGCGCGTGGTTATGTAGCAGCTACTATTGATTACCGAATTTTTGATCAGCTTTTATTACTTGATTCGGCAAAGCTTTTAGATGTGGTGGTGAAAGGGGTTGGAGATATGAAAGCTTCTATTCGATATTTCAAGAAAGATTTTACTGAAAATGGAAATGTTTTTAATATTGATACCAACTATATTTTTGTTGGTGGAGCTAGTTCTGGAGCGATTTTGGCGAATCATGTTGGGCTTGTTGGATCAAATGATAAAGTGCCTGAATACTTTCAATCGGTGATTGATGCGAATGGCGGATGGGAGGGAAATAGTAGTGAAAATACTTCTTATTCATCCAGTGTTGCAGGTGTTATCAGTTTTTCTGGAGCCATTAAAGATATTGCCTGGATAGGTGAAAATGATGTGCCTGTATTCGCTGCTCACGACGACAAGGATCCTGTTGTTCCTTATGAGCGCGGATTATCTGTTGTTGATTTTGGGCCACTTCAATTTCCTCTAATTTATATTTACGGTGGAAAATCAATTGTAACAGCATTAGAAGCTAAAAATGTGTATTCCGAATTAGTAACAATAGAAACAGCTGAACATGTAAGCTATCTTAACGGAACAACAGTTGATACGCATTGGGGTTTAATTTGTAGAAAATCGGCTGCATTTATTGAAAAAATTATTTGCACAACAACTTGGTCGGTTGATGAACTTCAGGTTTTGTTTAATGTATATCCAAATCCTGCATCAGGTTTGCTAACAGTTGATACTGACAGAGAGGTAGATCAGTTAAACATACATGATTTAATGGGGCGGGTTGTTTTAACTTCTTCGAACAAGAATACAATTAGTGTGGATGGTTTAAAGGCTGGATATTATTACTTGTCAGTTAGCGCTGAAGGTAAATTAGGTGTTCAGTCGATTATGGTTAAGTAGGTTATTGGAATTTTGATTTCAAGTCTTTTAAATGGTTGTTAAACATATATTCATGCTCTTGTACTATTCCTATTTTCTCCAATGGGGCCAAATAAAACCTTGGGGAGAGTTTTGAAGTGTAGAAAAACAAGGAAGGTGATTCCCTAACCAAATAAATCATTCTCTAGCAATAGGAAACCCAATGAAAGGAAGACGAATGATATAATTAAAGCCTTCGTAAAAGCTTTTAATTTATAACTTTTATTTGCATTGTAAATACAGTATAGTAAAGAAATAAGCCTACACAACCGTAAAAAATTCGAGTTCCGTTTCTCCCTATAATTCTAATAAAGAATTGTACGTTTCTGCTTTTAAAGAAAAACTCCCAGTTAAAAATTGACGCTAGAATTACAAAAGTTCCTGCTATTAGAGCGAATATTTGAATGAACAAGTCGTTTCCTTCTTCCATAATACGATTTTTGATAACTATTGATTAAAAATTCCAAAGTAAATAAGCTGTTTTGTTTGCTTTAAGAGTTTTAGATTTGGAGCTAAAGATAAGGCAATGTTGAATATAATTTTTTACATCAGGTAAAATATGATTGTTTTTTTTGTTTTTTATAACCGCCCGATTTTTATTGTGAATTGCTTTCCTGAGACCTGTGTTTTTTTCACCTTCTTTCAAGGTTGTTAAATTAGTGATTTCTTCATCTGTTGTGCGAATTAAAGCATTATTAAACCTACTAACTCTAAATATTCGATGTGAACGCCAAAATACTAAAGGCAAAAAATAACTCTGAAAGAAAAAATTGTTTAGTTGTAATTATAAAGCCACATTTTTTAATAAAAAAGGTCTGTTATACCTTTTCATAAACTGGTTCTTCTTTTTTAATCAAATCGTTAATAGCATCCCAAAGCGAAATCCTTTTTTGCAATGATTGTTTTGCGACATTTAAAGTTTCGTCCCATTTTTGATCGTCATTACCACACAGTTCTGAAATCATTTTAAGAGATAGTGGGCCGTGCTCATCACCATCTAATTCGATATGTCTTTCAAGATAATATGTTAGTTTACTGTAGGACTTATTTTCAGAGTCAGCATTTTTCAGAATTTCAATAAACATATCAGGGATTACATCTTCTCGCCCAAATGTAAATGCAGAAGCTACTAGATGTGCTTTATTCGTTTGAATAATTGAAAAAGAAAACTTTACAAATTCCGCTACTCTTTTATCAATACTGATTTCATTTAATGCATAGTCAACTGTATTTCCTGATTTAATAAGCGTTATGAAATCATCAATCTCAGCTGTGTTTGCTTTAGCTTGTAGCATTGCTTCCAAATACATTTCAAAATGACTTTTAGGTTCTCCTAATTCATTGATGTCACTTTCTTCTCCATGAACGATTTCATTAATAAATCTTGAAAGAGTTGGGTTTTTACATGGCATCCAAGGAGTTTGAACATTGGTTAACTTTATTTGTAAGGATTTTAAGAGTGACATAAAATCCCAAACAGCAAACACATGACTTTCCATAAAAGTTCTCACATCATTCACACTCTTCAGGTTTTCATAAAGTTTGTGAGTTTGTAATTGATGCCTTAATTCTAAAATCTCATTTTCGATATGTTGTATCTTGTCCATAACTTTTTGTTTACTTGAATTTAGCTACTAACGTAATATTACTGTGCACTTTGAAGTTAAGTTGAAGTTTTGAAAAATCAAAGAAACAATCCAAACATCTTTTGATTAGTTTGTTTGTGAAAATTTATAAGCTATTATTTTTTTAGTGATTGATGGTTGACTTATATTTTAGTTGTTAGCTGAATTTTGCAATTTTTCAACCTTAAAATGATATGAGATTTTATTAATCTGTTTGGAATTGTTTTAAATGAGGCTTTACTTCTGCTTTTTGAGTTTGATT
>ERZ1039804.1429-NODE-1429-length-13635-cov-5.799043_pt1 | contig 13635 bp, 14 predicted proteins | sample MGYA00383089_ERZ1039804 | MGnify/ENA primary metagenome ERZ1039804 (study PRJEB29581, sample SAMEA5548359) | metagenome | biome: marine; feature: coastal; material: water | depth 1 m | study: Short-term variability in the microbial, nano- and picoplankton...
TTCATATCGCGAACTTTACTAACATCCCATTTATATAATGGTTGATTAAAATGACGACAACCATGAAACATATTAGACATATTTTTGGCATTAGTTGTTTTCCATAAATTTAGAGGTTGATTAAAATAGAGGCATTCTGCAAACATATGTTCCATATTATGGACGCTTTCAACATTCCAAGATTCAACCGAACGGTTAAAATTATGACACCCTGCAAATAAATATCTCATATTTTGGGCTTTTTCTAATTTTAAATCATTTATAGAACTATTAAAACAGTAACAATTTTCAAACATATGACTCATATTTTTAACTTTCCTTAGATCCCAGGTTTCTAAACATTGATTTAATCTATGGCAATTTTTAAACATATTTTTAGTGGAAGTTACTTGACTAACATCCCATTTGTCTAATGGTTTACTGAACCTATTACAATTTTCAAACATAGAAGTCATATCTGTCACTTTACCTACATTCCATTTATTTAAATCTTGATTAAAATCGAAACTATTTGAAAACATATGGTCCATAGTTTCTACATTAGAAACGTCCCATAGACTTATATCTGTTGTAATATCTTTAATATCTGAAAATACATACCTCATATCAGTTATATGAGAAACATCCCATAATACTGGATTTTTATATTTATGTAATTGTTTTCTTATATCAAATATATATCGTTTCTGATCACTTTTATTTGCTAATTGGGCTAATTTAAGCATACCGAAATATAGTTTAACTATTTTTTTAAACTCTTTATTACGTTTAAATGTATAGATGAAGGTGGATTTTAGTTGAAAAAATAGACCTTCTTCATAATTTCTTAGGTTTACCATAAATCGATATAATTCACAAGTACTAATTAAGTTAGGTGTCGATTTATTATATTGAGTTAATGGTTTATTTTCATATGGTTTATTTTCAAATGGTTTATTTTCAAATGGTTTTAGTTGATTAAATGTGTCTAATAGATTAGATGGCATTTAATTAAATAATTTAATAATTAATAATATCAATTTTATATTAAAATTAAAAATTACACCTGTTTATATAGATCAATACCACCGTGTTCTTCATCTCTATGTAAACATACTTCTTCTTCGGCAATCACTGTTCCATTAGAGGCAACAATCCATCCATAAAATTCTTCTCTATATTCATCACTATATTTTAATATAAATGTTAATTTAGGGAATTTTGTTACCATGGATTTAAACCATTTATCACAAGGTCGCCATGGTGTATTAATAATCGCTCTGTTTTGTTGGACGTAAACTAAACCTCTGGAAGTACCCCACTCTTTTTCTTCCATAGATTCATCACTAACAGGGACCGATTTTGAAAAATCCCAAAAAAATTCGGTATCGCTATCTTCTATTGGCATTTTGTGTAGTAAAAAATAATTATTAATTTCTATTGGGTCTCCAATAATTTCCAAATTATTATAAGTTTCATTAGGCATAGTGATATAAATAGGTAAACTTTAAAGTTTAAATACTTTAATCTAAAATACTTTAATCTAAAATTAGTTGAATTGGAGCTAGCAATAAATAAAAATAGAGACCATTATTAAAATGTAAATGATAAATATAGGGTAATGTTTTAATTGTATTATAAATAATAGTGCAGTTCATATATATTTTAATAATAAATTTAATAAAAAAATAATAATAAAATAAAATAAAAATTATGGTAAATACATGACAGCGACTAATATCAAGAAATATATAAAGGAATGTAATAATATACCTATATTTGTTGGACAACCATCTTTATTGGCAATTTTATTTCCTAATAATGAACCCATAACAGAATATAATGTTGGACTAGATACTAAATAGAAAATAAGTGTACCATATAAAGAATGTTTTATTTTAATACCTTTATTAATAGAAGAACCCATCGTTATATAAGTCAAAATAAAAAATAGGACCGTATTTAAAAGTAATCCAACCTTTGTGGGGCATCCAGTCGTTTCATTATAAAACGAAATGCCTGTTTTATTTAAAAAGGTATAAGTACCTGGTAAATTTAATAATAAACATGTATTTGCAGCAAATAAACTAATCATCATCTTTTTATGTAATGTCGCCATATATATAATATATTTATATTTATAATTTCGTAATTTAAATTATTAATTTTTTAATTTTATGTCATTTCGTACGAACTATTAACAACAATAGAATAATTCCGATAAGTCATTGTTTTAGATTGACTGGAATTCATATCTTCAGTAATAGTCTGTTTCGAAGGAGTTCGGGTAATGTTTCTATACCTAATATATTTAGATTTAGTGTATATAGCAGGTGCACATTTCAAAAGATTATAAAATTGGGTAGTTCCACGCTCAATCACTGAAGCAGACATTTTGTATTAAATAAATCCTTATTGATTGTTATCAATTTTTCTTTATATTATAAAACTTTTTCTTTAATACATAATTATATTTAAAGCAATTAATAGTTATATTATAATAAAATGCCTGGTAAATGGCACACTAAAATGGAGTATCAATTTCCAGAAACTATGAGGGAAGTTAAATTTTATTATGCAACAAAAGTTTCCAATACTTGTAGAAGAGCAGATATTCTATTAAGTAATAATAGAACTTGTGAAATCCAACATTCATATATATCCGAAAATGAAATAGTAAAACGCTTTAATGATTGGAATACATTTGGAAAAGAAATGATTTGGTTAATTGATGGTAATGAAGGTATAGAAATGGAAAAACTATCTAGTGGAAATTATTTAATAATATTTAAACAAGATTGGAAATATAAATCATTTAAAAAAACATATGATTTTATTTTACTAGAAAAAAATGAGCTGATTTTTAAAATAGAACTAAAAAAAATTAAAAGTGGTATGATTGAATTAAAAAAACCAAGAACATTAAAAGAAACAATCGTTTATTTAAAAAAAAAACCAGATAAAATTTGGGATTTTTGGAGTGATGACAACGTTATTAAATCTATATTAGGTGTATATCAGCAAGGGGCAGGTAATGGAAAAACATATGGAATATGGAAATCTATTACAGAAAATGTTGATAAAAAAACATTTATTGTAGTTACAAAACAACATTCGGCAAAAACAGTCATCTATGAAGAATTAGAAGATCAAAGAGAACGTTATGAAAAAGGTGAATCTATATATCATATTGAAAATTTAACAGAGGATACAAAAGAAAATACAAAAAAACATTTTGTAATAAAATATACTCATAAAAAATCTAAAAAGGTATGTATAGTCATTATTGGTACGATAGATTCATTTTGTTACAATTTAGTTCACTCAAATGCCAAGGGAGCCGATTTTTTTAAAAGTATTGTTGATAATATTAAATCTGAAGGTGCAACAAAAATATCAGAGAAAGGATATATGAAATATGGAGGACAACATATTCAATTAAGTAAAGAATCTGAACTATGGATAGATGAAGTACAAGATTTACCCGAAAATTATTTACATGCTATGCTTAAATTAATGTATGAAACATCATGTAATATAAATGTTGTTGGCGATAAATTACAATCATTAGAATTTGCCAACAATTTTTTAACTAATATTGTTTCAGAAGGATTACCAAATATTGAAATAGATAATAAAGATGCAATAAATAAAAATAGACGTATTAAAGTTACCAATATGGGTCTTCAAATTAATGAACTAATCAATTTTGATGACTATATATTACCATCCATTGAGTGTGATAAGGATATAGAAAAGATAATAAATAATAACCCAATTAAAATTATAGATTCTCCAGTTATTTATTCAAATGATTGTAATGAAAAGATTAATAACTATAGTAATAAAATAATAAAATTATATAAAACAGAAGTAGAGACTAATAATTATTTGCCGAATGATTTTTTAATAATATTCCCAATAATGAAAGGAAATAGTATAGCATCAGAATTACAAACTAAAATACAAGCATTTTGGACTCAAAAATATAATGATAAATATACACAATATGTATATTTACATAAACATACCGAAGGAACAGTAATTAATACTAATGATTCGGTAGATGCTACCAGAATAATGTCAATTAAATCATCTAAAGGTGATGGGAGAAAAGTTGTATTTATATTAGGAGTTAATGAAAGCTCTTTAAAATTAGTTAGTACAAAAAAAATAGGATTAGTTTATGAATCTCATTTACATGTTGCTTTAACAAGAGCAAAAAATCAAATCTATTTTGGATTAATCAAGAATAATGATGAGATATACAAACGATTTAAAAAAAGTGGGTATGTTGAGTATTTACCTTCTATAAATAAACAGATAACGTTAGATAAAAGTAAACAAATAATAAACAAAGATAAACTAATAGAATTATTTAATAATCATGTTAATTTAAATGCTATTATAAAAGATTCAACGATTCAACAAACCGACAGTGTTGATTGGGGTTATCATTGTATTAAACACCAAACATTTTATTATAATGTTATTTTAAATATTATTAATAATCAAAAACATAATCTATCAAAGCAAAATTCTCAGCTTTTTGTCAAGTTAACTATAATATCAAAGTATACTATTAGGGAATATAATGTAGAAGATTTTTACGATTTTTTAAATAAAAACCAATATAAAAAAATGCCCTATTTTCCATTATGTAAATTATCCGACAAACCTGAATATGAAAAATACTTTAATATAATTAAAACTACAATGGAAAAAATACAACGCAGAATTAAATTTAATAAGATTGATCAATTAAATGTATATGAATCGATCATTTTAACATATATGATACAAATAGAAACTAGTCAAAAATTTGCAGATATGTCTCCAATGGATATTTATAATATTACAGATTTTTTTCAAACAAATATGAATAAAGAACAAGATTTATTAAATAATATTGGTAATATCCAAGAGATTATAAATAAAAGTGGTATTAAAGATTATAAAAATATTCAGTGGAATATTTTTAAACAAATAAAATTAGATAGTGATTACGATTATTTTAAAATAAATAAATTTCAATTTCCAATAATTGGAAATAATGATACAGATATTATTCATATAGTACTAAAACCAAATATATCCGAATTAAATTTTTGGGAATTAATGATTGAAATTTTATTTGAACGATTTTTAATTTATAATTCTAAATCTGATGAAGATAAACTCAAGTTTAATGATAAAAAAATTAATACCTATTTATTTTTATTAGATAAAAATAGTGTTATTAATATTGATTGGAATTGGGATAAGGCATTTATTAAAGATATTAAACAGGAATTAAAAGTATCTTTAGATCAACATTATCAAAGTAACCATAATGATATTTATAACTATTTTAGTAACCTTAAAAATAATAAAAATGAAGTATGGGAAACAACCCCAGATAAAGTTATAGATGAAATTATTCAACGATGTAAAGATATGAAGTGTTACCCTGATTATATTATAGATATGTTTAAAGATATAAATACTAAAATAGAAGAAGATGAAGATTATGATTATATTAATAGTTTTGATACATTTAATACTAAATTAAATAAGAAATTACAATCGCATCTAAAAAAATATTTAGAAGTATGAACTATTTATAAATGAAATAATAAAAATAAAGAATAATTATCGCATACACACTATATTTTTAAAAATATATGTCCTTTATTTGAACATAGCAATGAATCCACAATCATTAAATATCAAAAAAAATGTGTTAGTCATTATAGTTAATTTAATAAATATATTAATAAAGATTTTATAGTTTTTCTATGATTTACCAAGTTTGTGTTTTAACTCTTCATTTTCTTTCCTTAGAGTCTCAATAGTTTTGTTTAAAGTTTCTGTTTCGTCTTCAATAAATGCGTAAAAGGTCTTCTTGGTCTTTATTATTTTTGTTGTTTTCTTGTTGCAAGTTTTTAAATTCTATACTTAAGTCTTGTTCCCTTCGCATAACAGTTCCTAGAGTTACACAAAGATTATCATATTTCAATTGTAAAATGTTAAGTTCCCGTTGTAGGTATTCTTCATGTGGGTTTTTTTCCATATTGAGTGTTAATTTAATTTAATATAACAAGTTTTATCATTTTTATTCTACAAATATAACTAATTACATGTAATTAATGTAAATAAATATAACAAATTACATGTTAATCAATTTATTCTACAAATATAACAAATTACATGTAATTAATGTAATAATAAAATATTAGTAATATATATATATGAATTTAAAATTATTTAAAAAATTTAAAGTACCCATTTTAATTTTAGTGATATTTTTAATATTTATTTTGATTTATACTTTAGTTAAGATAAAAAATAAAGAAGACTATGTAGAAAAAAATTGTTTGACTGTTACTAATGGAATTGCTAACTTATCAGATGAATGTGAACATATAGTTATTCCAGAAATATATTTTGAACTATCGGATTCGACAAAATTAGAAAATCTTAAGACAATAACTTTAAATGCGTCATACTCGGGTGAGGGCTGGAGTGAGCATGTCATAAATGTTGAATCGAAATCTATTAAATCAATCGGTGTATTTCAACATAAAGATATTGATGCTAAAAAAAAAGAAATAGATGAAAAAGACTTTATGGCTGTTTATAATATGGAATCACCATTAGTTAGCAGAGGAAACCAACTGTCATTTATAATAGTATATGAAAATGAACCTGGAAATAGTGGGGATTTTTGTTCTTCAATTGAAGACATATCGCCAAGTGAACAAATAGAGGATTACACTAACACAACTCCAACGGAAACAGATGTCAACACTAAGACTGTCAATGTTAATTTTAATCGCACTCCGTGGAAGGAAGCGGGAGGGAACAGAGTTATGGCAACTTTACCAAATGATCAAGGTGATTTTATTAGTCAAATAATTTTAGAAGTTGTTTTACCTAAGAATGGATCTGATAACCAACTCATCGAATATAGTAGTAACATATATAGTCGTCTAATAGAACAGGTTGAATTAGAAATTAATGGTCAGAGGATTGATAGACAATACGATTATAACATACATTATATGGCATTAGAGGAAGGTAGGAAAGGAAAAAAGAGATTCATCGCCGAAACTGATACACGAACTTTTAAAATACCGTTACCATTTTGGTTTTGTAAACGACAAAATAATGCTTTGCCTATTATTTCTTTAGACAATTCTAAAGTAAAAATAATTATAGAGTTTTCCTCCACAACTAACTTGATAGAGAATGAAAATCACAGAAGAAATCTAAGTATGATATCTGCACATTTAAATGTTAAATATATTTCTCTTGATTCAGATCAAGAAAAAAATAAATGGAAACAGACCCCATTTGAAATGTCAATAGAACAATTACAATTTACCGGTAAGGAAACTGTTGACGCTTTAAAAAATTATGCTGACCTCCCCGTTTATAATAGATTTGATGGGAGAGGGTCAAGGGAAAGATACCTAACTTGCATTCAAGAGGGGTTTGGTTTAGATAAACTAGCAAAGGAACCTAATGCTTCCGACCAAATCCTACAAGACTATGAAACTTACAAAGGCGAGTGCCCTACAGGATTATATTTTAATCATCAAATCACAAAACTAATATGGTTCGTACTTCCCAGTGGTAGTGATATTAGTAATTATTTTAATTTTTTGTATGAAAACAAAAATATAATTACTAATACTAAAATACAATTAGATGACGACTACATCATTGATAAATCTTCTAGCGAGACTGAACAACAGGGATTAGGGAACACACCAACGGGTATACATGTTTTAAATTTAGATCCACCTTATCGCCCCAGTCCGATTAACAATCAATTTATCAAAATAGATTTTGATGAAACATATAAAAACGCTGGCCCATCCACCGACCTCCAAAGTATAAATTTATATGTATTTGCTTTCTTTAAAAATGTTTTGGTATTCAAGGATGGTCTATACAATTTTAAATATATAAATTAATAAATATAATAAATATAAATAAAATAAATAAATAAAATAAATAAATTTGAAACAATTATTCTAATACATGAATAACAAAATTCTAAATGAATCTCAAAGAAATCCAAGAACGGGCTTATTACATCCATTTGGAATATCCTAATAATTCGGAGGAAACAAATTGGTACTTGGCAGAGAAACAAATCCAAGAACAACTAATGAATAACTATAATAATGAAGAATATATAGTAGATTTTATGAAACCTAATTTCTATACAACAAAAACACTAGATATTAACCATTATAGTGATTATAAAATGAATCAATTTAAAACTAAAGTGTATACTTGGGGTATGACTGAATTCTATGACATTATGCGCAAACTAGTGGTTGAATTTGAATCTAATCAATAAATATAAATAAATAAATATAAATAAATATAAATAAATAAAAATAAATAAAAATAAATATATTTTTACCGATTATTTAGTAGAATAAATTCACATTCCTTTTTAATGTTTTCTATGACAGATTTATCGCTAGTATCGATTAAATCTCTAAATTTTTTATAATTATCGTGTTGGTAATCATTTAATTCACTTAGTTGAGTATCGTCTGATTCCTGTGTTATTTCAAAATGGGTATCTAAAATGAAATATTTACTATCGACCAAATCATTTAAAGTTTCATTTTTATCTCGATAAACCCATTTATTATTTTTATATATTTTCAATTTATTATCTCGACTATTAGTTAGCATAATATTTTTATTTTCGGGTTTCTGATCATTAAAATGGACTTGTTCTATCATTTTCGGAATCATTCCATATGGGATTTTTAATAGTTGTGTTTTGAGTGCATCAGTAATATGGCTTAGATCTTCTTGTCCATAATTATTTAAAACAATCGTATTATTTATAGTTGTATTATTGGTTTTATTGCCAACCGATATATTATTTCCAACTTTAGTTAGTAATCCTTCTATTTGTTTTTTCAATTCTTCTTTTTCTTGTTTGTGTTCTTCTTTCATGAGTAAAAATAAATCTTTGAGATTTCCAGGATTCTTTGGATCGCCACAATATTTTTCAGAATGTCTTTTCAAATTATCTTTTCGAGAGAATTCCTTACCACATTTTTCACAATTATAAATTTCTAAATCAGTATGGTCTAAAAAATTATACTTTTTTTCCCTCACAATTGTGAGGGTTTGTGAGGGAATTCCCTCACAATTGTGAGGGTTTGTGAGGGAATTATAAGGAGGTTTTATACTTTTTTTTAGGTTATCGTCTTGTTTTTCCTTGTTTTTCTTATGTTTTTTTGTATTTAGGTGTCTAGAAAGATGGGATTTAATGTTAGACCTAAAGCTACACACATCGCAAGAATACAAAGGCATTTATAATATAATAATAGAAAATAATTTCTCCTTAAATAATTTATTTTTGGGCGTTTTTTTATACTTTTTTATGTTTTTTTATACTTTTTTACATATTTTTATACTTTTTTTTATACTTTTTTTTACAACCCATAATAATAACAAAATAAAACCATAATATTTCTATTATTTTCACTTTTAATAAGGAAATTTAAAAAAAAGTATAAAATCCCTCACAATATACTTTTTTTTTAGAGAGAGAGAGAGCCGAGAAAAAATTTTAAATAATAAAATCAAATTTCAAAATTGGGAAAATTATAAAATTTAATGAAATTCTAAAATTTATTTAATAGAATTGGCAATATCATCCCTATATTGTTTTCTTATATTTTCAAATTCAAAATCATGAGTATCGAGTGAATGCCTTTCAAGAAATGCAATTATATTTGGATCCATTAAATTATTATCCAAAATAATGGTTGTTTCTTTAATGCGTTTAATAAATGATTTAACATAATCTACATAGACTTGAATACTATTATAGCGATAGATGTTATTATGAATAATCAAAAATACAATCTTTTTGGCAATATCATCTGGATATTTTTCAATAATAGACATGAGATTCCCATCTTCCATATAATGGAATGTATTACATTTATCACAGAAAGAACGATACGAATGATTAAAATCATATAATGGATTTACAAAGATATGATTTGGATATTTGCGACCCATATGATTTAATGATATCATATAATAGATACGATTCCATAATTCATTTGGTAAACTAGTACTATCATTTTGATTTAGTTTTTTAAATGTAATAAAGATGGCAATAATAGCTTCTTTAATCCAGTAAGGATAATGAACTTGTTTAGTAGTCATTAACCATTTATTTTTCCAATTACCATTTAATGGTTCGGGTTTATTGACTATATGACATTTTCTACAACATTGAAGTGCCATAGTATTAATATAATTACTTTCTACAGAACACATAATACATAAGTCGTGTGTTTTTTGGCATACTAAACAATATTTAGTTTGAATCATTAGATGACATAATACAAATTAAAAGTAATAATTAGAATCAAATTTATTTATTTTTTTCTAATTATTTTAAAAATATAAAAATATAAAAAGGTAAAATTAAATATATACTGGAAACATACAATTTTGACATATATTATAAAATGGTTTTGAATAGAAATCATCTAAATTTTTTAGTCCAGTATAATCCATTGTTGGATCAAAGTGGATAACATCTATATTTTTTTTATTAGAATCATATTTCCAATAAAATTTATTTATTTCTTTACAACATTTACAATGTATATAAAATTCTATTCTTTCAAAAGGTGTTTCTTTAATAGTAGACGTATTTTTAATATAATCTACTTTTACTATATGTTTGTTAGATAGTATAAATTGTTCTTGTTTTTTAAATAAATTACTATTAGTGTTTGTATTTTCTAATACAGGATACACATTAGATTTAAAATAGGTTTCTATATTCATTATTATTAATGTTTTATTTTTTTTTAAGTAGTAATCTATAAATAGTAAATTATTATAATTAAAATTACATTACAAAATTTAATATAGAAAAAATTGATTTGAAATCAGACTTGAAAAGTAGAGTATTTTAAGATGTCTCTTTCTTGCTACAACGCCGTCAAGCGAACTATTGATAGTTGGGGTACACGTCCCAAGTCGTGTTTGAATTATATGGATGCTGTATTTATTGGAGACCGTTCATACTCTATGATTGATATGGGCGAAGCTCCATTTATTGGAGCGGTTACATTTATGGAGAAGTATAAAAATTTTTCAGAAGAGGTTCCAGATAGTAATATTCATGTAGAATTTATTTCATTTGACGATAAACACGAGGTATTGTTTTCAGGTAGTGCTTCTGATATTACTAGTGAGATTGTAAAAGAGGTAGAATATGGAATGACTCCAAGAGGTTCTACTCGTTTGTATGATACTGTTATTTATGCCATTAGGAAACAAGCAAAGCGTGTTCAACGTCATAAAGATACTTGGTCTTCAGAAGTAAGAAAGTTGAATCCAGAGATTGGTGTTACATTGACTGTTCTAACCGATGGTGAAGATAACACGAGCTCAACGACAGCTTGGCAAATGAGGATGTGTATTGAAATTCATCGCAAGTTTGATGCGAAGTGTTTCTTTGCGGCAGCTAACCAAGATGCTTTAAGGGTTGGAGAAGAATATGGTTTTGATAGAGAGTCATCCCTACAGATTGGTTCTAATCCAGAAGAAGCAGTAGAGGCATTTAGAGCATGTACTAATTCATCTTTGAGGTGTGCCACACAGGAAAATATGGGTTATACTTCTGCTGAGCGGGAAGCGAGTTGTAATCCCTTTGATTATCCATATAATGAAGAGTCTTATGATGAAAAAATCCATCAACATTATCCGAGTGGTCCACAAGGTTACTCCGACTATGATTCTGAAGATGAAGGTGAAGTCTTTTGTGGTAAGGCAGTGAGATGTTAAATTTAAAAATATAGTTTCAATAAATTTTATTATGAAAATAAAAATATTTTTTATTTATTTTATAAGCGATTTGTATTAAATCTAATAGGCATGCTACTATTAATTCTACAAGGTATAGACAAGTACCTACAAGTACCTACAAGTATGTAGAGATAGATAAAATTGAAATGTATTTTCTATAAATGTATAGGTAACAATCTGTCTGTGACATTTCTTCAAATCCAAATCCAAATCTTATTCGTGTTCAAATCAAACAAAAACAAAATAAAACATCAAACACCAAAACAAAACAACCTCAATTTACAACCGATATGTCTCTTTCCATCCGCCAAGCACTCATCAAAATCTTTGATGAAAACAGAATCACTACACGCAGAGAACTCGAGGCTTGGTGTGCTGGGCAAAAGCAGCACAGTCGTCTTCATGAGGAAGTGGAGAACAGAGCTCCAGAGCACTGCGCGAGGATTAACGACAGGACGAAGATTAAATCCAATGTTAGGGGCACGTATACAACGTTGTTGGAAGGGTATGCGAAATCGTCTGCCGGCAGCGCGAATGTTGCTACAACTTCGGCACCCCAGTGGGCTGATGATCATTTCACCCGACACTACGACAACATGGCATGTAAAGCTGACGAGGCGAAACGAGTTCGGGATGATGCTTTCGCTGCGTGGGAAGAGTCTGAAAGCAAGGTACAGAGTTTGAAACGGGCTCTTGTCGAGGCCGAGGAGGATAGGGTGAAATCCCTGGCCGCATTTGGACTGGCCTCGTCGAAGGATTACGAAGCAGAAGTCAACAAGCATAAGGCGAAACATCTCATGGACAAGGTTTCGCAGGCGAAGACCGATATTGTCGAGTGCTGTAACGAGCTGGGACAGGATGCGATTTTGGCTGATGATGACGAACAAAAGTTGGTTTACTGGGAGCACGAAGGGCAGGTCTACTATCGCGATGAGGTTACCAATGATATTTATAATGGGCGACGAGAATTGATCGGGTGGGTTTCTCTTCAAATCAAATGTTAGTATAATCCAAAAAATCAAAAAAAATCACAAAATAATAAAACAAACAAAAATTTTTTTTTATTTTATAAGCGATTTGTATTAAATCTAATAGGCATTCTACTATTAATTCTACAAAGAATAGACAAGTACCTACAAGTATGTAGAGATAGATAAAATTGAAATGTATTTTCTATAAATGTATAAGTAACAATCTGTCTGATTTTCTATCCCGACAAACAAACAAACAAACTCTTTCACTTGAATCATGCCTACCATCCAGCAAGCAGTTGTCTCAATTTGCGATCAGAACAAGATTACCACGAGGCACGAGCTCTATTTGTGGTGTGATGGGCTTCTGCTGTGGGAAGTAGAAGAGATTGGGTGGGGTCGCATGTACGAACTCGTGCAGGATCGAGCACCCGAACACTGGGCGCAACTCAAGGATCCGAAGAGCGCTGTGCGATCGAAGCTTCAGTCAATTTTGACAGGATACAAGCGGTTTACCGCTCGAACTCCTACAACTCCACCAACTTCCACTCCATTGGAACGGGCTAGGAATGAGATCGATACCAGACGTGCTGAGCACGATGTTGCTTTGGAGAAGTACGATACTGCCCAACAGAGGGTGGATGGTTTGCGTGAAGCTCTTCGGATTGCTGAGGTTGAAGCAGCGACACAGCGTCAAGAACTGGGGGAAGCACGAGCACAGTTTTACGGTGCGTGGGGTGATTGGCAGAGGTTGTGTTAGATTAGATTATTAAATCAATAAAAAAAGAAAAAAAGAAAAAAAGAAAAAAAGAAAAAAAGAAAAAAA
>ERZ1039804.1431-NODE-1431-length-13622-cov-9.248839_pt1 | contig 13622 bp, 12 predicted proteins | sample MGYA00383089_ERZ1039804 | MGnify/ENA primary metagenome ERZ1039804 (study PRJEB29581, sample SAMEA5548359) | metagenome | biome: marine; feature: coastal; material: water | depth 1 m | study: Short-term variability in the microbial, nano- and picoplankton...
TCCTGGCTGACATTGGCATTGGTGGCGATAACCGTGATTGTGGTTGTATTGCGGTACTTTTTTGAAAGTGGATCCATTGCGTTACAGGAGTCGATCACCTATCTGCACGGGCTGATTTTTATGCTCGGTATCGCCTTTACCCTGCAGCGCGGCGGTCATGTCAGGGTGGATATTTTTTACCGCGGTTTCTCACCTGCGCGCAAGGCGTTGGTGGATCTGTTGGGAGGCATCTTGTTTTTGCTGCCGGTAAGCCTGCTGATTCTTTTCATGTCCTGGGACTATGTCGCGGCGAGCTGGTCAATAGGTGAGACCTCAGAGGAGAGCAGCGGTATCGCTGGTATCTATCTGCTCAAAACACTGTTGCTGGCAATGCCTGCGACCCTGTTATTGCAGGGTGTTGCTGAGATCCTAAAAAATATATTGATACTGATGGGCAAACAGCCTCCAGAGGCAATCGATTATCTGCAGCAAGAGCATGTGGAGCCGCAGGTCTGATGGTAGAACTTATCCCCCTTCTTATGTTCTTGGTGATTTGCCTGGTGTTGATGGCAGGTTATCCTGTGGCTCTGTCGCTCTCTGGTACTGCTTTGTTATTTGCCTTTGTAGGTTATATGACGGGCACCTTTGATATGGCCTTTTTATATGCACTGCCCAATCGGCTGTTTGGGACGATCAAAAATACCACTCTAATCGCAGTGCCGCTGTTTGTGTTTATGGGGGTGATGCTGGAAAAGTCACGCTTGGCTGAGGACTTGCTGGAGAGTATGGCGGATCTGTTTAAGGGCTTCCGCAGTGGCCTGGGGATATCGGTGGTGCTGGTCGGCGCTCTGCTGGCTGCGAGTACCGGTATTGTTGGCGCCACAGTAGTGACCATGGGCTTGATGTCATTACCTACTATGTTAAAGCGAGGCTATTCGTCCTCTCAGGCGACAGGGATTATTTGTGCCACAGGCACACTGGGGCAGATTATTCCCCCCTCAATCGCGCTGGTTCTGCTCGGCGATATTCTCTCTAGTGCCTATCAGCAGGCACAGCTCAATATGGGTATCTTTACCCCCAAGGTTGTCTCTATTGGCGACCTGTTTGTCGGTGCAATTATTCCCGGACTGATTCTGGTGGTGCTCTACTGCGCTTATGTCATGCTGTTTGCCAGGCCTCAGCTGCAGCCACTGCAGAGGCTTGATCAGCCTCTGGCGGTCCATAAGCTGTCCCAGGCAATGCGTAATTTGCTGCCGCCGATACTGTTGATTGGCGCGGTGCTGGGATCAATTTTGACGGGTGCAGCCACGCCGACAGAAGCTGCGGCGGTGGGGGCATTTGGCGCGACTCTGCTGGCGATAGCAAAGGGGCAGCTGTCAGTGGCTCGACTGCGTGAGGTTGCTCAAAACACCACTGAAGTGACTTCTATGGTGTTTTTGATTCTGATTGGCGCGGCAATATTTTCACTGGTTTTTCGTGGTTTTGGCGGTGAGGAGCTGGTCGAGCAATTCTTTTCGCAACTGCCGGGCGGCGTGGTTAGCGCAACTATTCTAGTAATGGTGGTTATATTTTTACTTGGCTTTGTGCTTGATTTTATTGAGATTACTTTTGTTGTCGTGCCGATTGTGGGCCCGGTTTTGCTGGCCATGGGTTTAGATCCAATTTGGCTGGGTATTATGATTGCCATAAATCTCCAGACCTCCTTTTTAACACCGCCATTTGGATTTGCGCTGTTCTACCTGCGCGGTGTTGCACCAGCCTCGGTCGAGACCTCGGATATGTACCGCGGCGTGGCACCATTTATTGTTATTCAGCTATTTTTAATGTTGATGCTCTCGCTGTGGCCAGCACTGGCAACCTGGTTGCCCGCAGCTATCTACAACTGATCTTTTCCAGGCTCGGGACAATGTCTAATGGAAGGCTGTCGATAGTTTCTTAAAGTGTAAGAGCGGCAAAGATTTTTTCTCGCAGGTCCTCGCGCTCATTAACCATATGATGGCCAGCACCCTTAATCAGGTTGAGGCGCAGCTGGGGAAATTTTTCTTCGAATAACTTTATGTTGTAACGCCAATCCAGTGTTCCATCCTCATCGCCCTGAATAATATTGATCGGAAAGTCGCTGCCGGAGTGGCTTTCTATTTCCTCAACCCAATCCGCCATGGCGCCAATCCAGGCTTTGGGCAGTCGATGGGGTTGAAAGGGGTCCCGGTGCTGAAGGAAAAATAAAAATTCCGGATCGTGAGAGTTTTTTCTAAACACTCTTTTAAGCGTCTTGCGAAAGGGGCCTGTGAGCTTAAAAGCCCAGCGATTAAATTTCCAGAGATGCGGATGCGCAAGCGGGGCCAGCAGATTGAGGCTGGCAAAGGGATAGTCGCTGTTATTGGACTGCTCGAGGAGCTGCTTCAGCAAGATGGCGCCGCCAGTACTCTGTCCGATGCCATGCAGTGGGCCGGGACAAAATTCCGATGCGGCACGGATCACCTGATTAAGCTGGCGGACATAGTCACTATAACTGTCAATATAGCCCGGTTCACCACTGGACAGGCCGTGGCCAATAAGATCGAAACAGACCACCGCAAACTGGCGGCGAAGAAGCTCATCAATCAGGTTTCTATACAGGCCAGTATGATCAAGATAGCCGTGAACGATAATAACAGTCCCGCGGGCGCCGACGGGCAACCAGGCCATAATATGTGTCTGTTGGCCTATGTCGGCAAGATGTCCGGCGTAGAGATGCAAGTTGTCATTTGGGCGCGGCAGGCGATAAAAATCAAGGTAGTCTCTAAGCGCGCTATTGGCGGTTAAGTCAGCCACAGCAGCAGCCGTAAAAGGCGGGAGATTTTGCCGCAGATGCTCTATGTTTTGCGGTACAAATTCTGTGTTTGCATATCCCATAGAATTATCCGAAATTTGTGTTAGAGTTCCTTAAAAATACTTGTTTGATATGTAACCGAACAACCCACATCTTGTCAGAATGAGTATGAATTACAATAATAAAGATTTCGTTGAAAATTTAATTAGTTCGCACAGCACGACGCTGGTTAGATTCCTGGCGCGTCGCATGAACAGTCGTGAAGATGCCGAAGATATCGCGCAGGCGGCTTTTATACGTCTTTACACCCTGGATGATCCCAGCAAGCTATCCAATGCCAAAGCCTTCCTCTTTCAAGTCGCTGCCAATATGTCGATCGATCAGCTGCGTAGAAAAGTTCTGCATCAAAACTATTTGGAGCGCGAGGGCGCTAAAGCGCCTAGTGATGGCGCGATGTCAGTGAGTGCGCCGGTTGAAAATATTTCTCTCGAGCGAGAGATGGAAGCCAAGCAGACCTTAAAGTTTATTTACCAATCCCTGGAGGGGTTGCCGCAAAACCCGAGACAGGCGTTTATTTTGAATCGCGCAAAAGGCCTTACCTATGGAGAGATTGCTCAACAAATGGGTGTTTCTGTCAGCTCTGTCGAGAAATATATTCTAGAGGCGCTCAAGCATCTGCGCAGTGCCCTCGCCGATAACGGTCAATAACTTTTCCCCACCGAATATCGCTAAATTACGCTAAAAAAGCCCCATATCGGTGCGTGCGCACCTTTTTGTGTCGTTTCGAGGCGCAATAAATACCGACTATTGCCGTGCTGTGTTTTTACCTTTTCGCCTCAAGGGCCGGGTCTGCTTGGCCTCAGCCTAAATTTCAGTTGGCGGGGGCCGATGGCACAAATATTGTATGCATTAATAGATAAAACACTGAAGATTTTTGTTTATTGCCAAGATGATCTGGGGTATTTGTCCTTTTGCTCGTCTAAGCTTTGAGAAATATTATTAAACAATAAAGCTCGCTCAATAACGGCGAGGGATAACAGAATCGACTTGAGCACAAGCCATTGACTGCACTGCAAATTGACCAAAACGTCCTCGACCAGGCCTATGCCTGGATTGTTGCATTGCGTGGTGAATCAGTCAGCGAGAAAAAGCTCGAGAAATTTTCAGGCTGGCTAGCCGAGGATAAATCCCATCAGTTGGCCTGGGATGAGGCGCTGGATCTCTGGGAGACCATGGGTGCCGTCTCACATCTTCCTGTCGACGAACTATTGGCAGAGGGTTCTGTGGCGTCGACAGACCCTGCTGAAATGCTTGCCGATCCCCAGACAGGGGTGAAATTTGGCCTGTTGGAAAAATTGCAGAGTCTTTGGAAGCCCATGGCCCTGGCATTTTCCCTGGTCGTGGTCGGCTTTGTTGCGGTCTTTAATCTTCAGCCCGAGGGTGAAACCTTCGCTGCAGGTACGGGCCAATATCTGGCGGTTACCCTTGCTGATGGCAGCGTTGTTGAGCTCAATACTAACAGCGAAATCTCTGTATCCCTGACGGAGAGTCGCCGCCAGGTTGAGTTGCACAGGGGCGAAGTATTCTTCACGGTTGCCAAGGATAAAGAGCGGCCGTTTGTTGTCGATGTGGCCGGTGCCACTGTCCGCGCAGTGGGTACAGCATTTAATATTTATCGGGTCACTGACCAGAGCGCAATAGTCTCTGTCAGCGAAGGCATTGTTCGCGTGGAAGAAGCGGATGGCTCCTCTGTGACCTCAGCCCAGTCAAAGCTGTTGACGGTTGATGAGGCGGTGGAGATTGATGCGGTTCGCGGCCTGTCCGAGTCCAATGTAGAACATCTTCAGGCCACCGCATGGCGACAGGGGCAGCTGTTTTTTGAAAACACCTCGATAGGGGATGCCGTTGAGATGCTCAATCGCTACCTGCACAAAAAAGTTATCGTCGCCGATGACGTCTCTCGAAGTATCAAAATATCAGGCACTTTCTCGTCTCGCCAAAAGAAAGAAACTCTCGCCGCAGTTGCTCAAGCCCTGGGGCTGGAGTTGACTCCTCGCGGCAATAAATGGCTGTTGTCTCAACCCAACCCATAAGGTTTAATGACCCTCTGTATTTAGGCTTGGTCTTTGCCCTATGGCATGCTTTGGGTTTGTAAATCAGTTATACCGCCGTCTGTTGGCTGTAGGCCGAACACCGCTGTTCTCCATTGGTTGGTTGTTTTCTATTTTCTCAAGCTTTTTACTTCAAAGCTCTGCGGCTCAGGCGATCGTTACAGATATTTACCCGATTGAACTCCCTCAGGGCAGTCTTCACAGTTCACTGATTGCACTTGGCAAACAGACCCAGTCTTCGATTATATTTCCATCCGCAATGGGCAATGATCAGGATGTTGCAGAGGTCGTTGGCCGCTTAAGTGTACTGCAGGTATTGGATCGTCTTATTGAAAAGCGCGATATTGAATACCGTATTGTAGGCCCTCAGACAGTGGTGGTTTTGCCGCGCTGCAAAACGGGTTGGGACTGTGCCGCTATGCATGAAGACCTGCAGCGCAGCAGAAAGCAGTATCCGATGGTCGAAGAGTTAATTGTCCGCGGCAAGCCGCTTACCGGTTCCAGATTTAAGCAGATAGATGGCAACTCATTTACGCCTACAGATATTATTACCTCTACTGAAATTCGCCTTTCCGGTGCGCAGACGCTTTCACAGTTAATGAGATTTACACCGGAAGTAGCCGGAAACTCCGCGAGCACGTCGGTCAGCAATGGTGGCAATGGGTCTGCCAGTGTGACGTTACGAGGATTGCCAGCAACCAATACACTGGTTTTGATCAACGGATTACGCAGCGCAGCCAACGCGATTGATGGCGGTTCAGTTGATCTCAACAGCATTCCTCTGGCGGCCGTGGACCGAATCGAAATTCTCAAGGACAGTGGTTCATCTATCTATGGCTCGGATGCTATTGCCGGGGTTGTGAATATTATTTTGCGCAAAAGTTTTGATGGAGTTCTAATCAATACATTTATTGGTGCCTCGGATACCGGGGACAATAAAACAGCGCGTTACGATATTCTGGCTAGCGGAAAAATTGCCGGATTAGAGCTGTTAGCCATGGCCTCCCACTACGATCAGGCAGGCTTATTCAGTCGCGACAGAGCCATTTCTAGTTCCGCTGACGGACGTTCACAGGGCGGCACTGACCAGCGTTCAAGTGCTACGCCAAATGCGCGCATTCAGGTCGGCGATAATGTGGTTACTCTTGCAGAGGGTCTGCACAGCGGAAGCTCTCCCTCAGATTATCGCAATGTGACAGACGAAGATCGTTTTAACTATTCAGCCTATACCTCGTCACTTGTGCCGGCTGAGCGAGATTCATTTTTTCTCTCCGGCAGTTTGACTGAACTGAGTTCGCTGGAGAGTACATTTGAGCTCGGCTACGTGAAAAATATCACCCACAGTACGTTTGCCCCGGCACCCATTTTTACCGCCTTTGAAGAGATGCCGATCAGCATCTCGGCGACAAACCCATTCAACCCGTTTGCCGAAGACATTGTCGATGCGCGAATCAGGCTGTTGGGTTTGGGTCCCCGAGTACAGATCAATACCTCTGAGACTTTTCGCGCCAATAATAAATTGATGGGAACTCTGCGCGATGGTGAGTGGCAGGTTAGTGTCAATTGGAGTGAGAATAAAGCCGTTGAACGCTGGCGCAACCTGGTAGATGCGGAAAATCTGGCCCTCGGGCTTGGCAGCAGTGCAGCCTGCGCCAGTGTGGATGGCTGTGTGGCAATAAACTTTTTTGGATCGCCCGATGCAATAACGAATGAGCAGCTTAGCTTCATTCGCGGCAATGCGTTCAACCGAGGCCGGTCAACATTGGCCTCGATTAATGTGGATATATCCCAGATCGCGAGAATTTCATCGGTGGAAAATATTGAATTTGCTGCGGGTTTGGAAATGCGTCGGGAAACCTTTGCCACCGAGGCTGATCCGCGAGTTGAAAATAATCAGTTAATCGGTGGAGAGTTTGGCAGTAGTCGCGGAGACAGAACGAGTGCGGAATTCTACATAGAATCACTGGTACCGATTGTTGCTAGTGAGAATAGCATTGCAGAGCCTGTCATAGAGGCGAATATCTCCTTAAGAGCTTCGCAGTACAGTGATTTTGGTTCAGAGGCTAATCCCAAGCTGGCGATGCGTTACCGACCGAACAGCGACCTTATGTTGAGGAGTAGTATTTCCAAGGGATTTCGTGTGCCCTCACTCTTTGAGTTAAACCAGACCGACAGTGTCAGTCAGGCGTTTTTGGTCGATCCCTGTTCAAACCCTGAAAATGTTGGCCTGTTGCGGGGATGTGATGTACAGGCGGATCCGCTGCGAGTCCAGTACCTGACCGTAACCGGTGGCAATCCCGAGTTGAACCCGGAAATTTCTAAAAACCTCTCTCTGGGCTTTATTTATACACCCCCCGGGCTGCGCAACTTTACGTTTGGACTCGATGCCTACCGAATTGAGGTTGATAATATTATTGGTGCAAGTGGACAGTTTTTCCTCGATCAAAACGCTGCTGATCTGAGTTTTAGTGAGCGCATTATTCGCGATGAAAGTGGCGAAGTTGTGCGAATTGTGGCCAATAATGAAAACCTCGGCAGGCGTGAAATTTTAGGCTTTGATGCGGATATTTCCTGGCGAGTATTTATCGCCAAATGGGGTAGCCTGGGGGTTGATCTAAGTGGTTCGCATATTCATTCATATCAGCGTCAAAGCGCTCCGACGGCAGAGGTTCAAGAGTTGGCGGGAACATTTGTAGATGAGGCGGCAGAGGGCTCTGGAGCCCTGCCAAAATGGAAGGCCAGATTAAATCTATTCTGGCAGTTTGGACGCTGGGAAGTCGCACTGTCATCGTTTAGAGTAAGCAGCTTAACGGAGACAGTTAATAGCCCTAATAGTCACCGTGACGCCGGCGACTGGTCTCGGGAAGATGCTCAGATGAGTTATCACTTTAACTCTGGAGAATCGCTGGTAACCCTTGGGGTCGACAATATATTTAATCAAGCTCCGCCATTTCTGGCCTCGGCATTCAACGATAACTTTGACTCAAGAACCTATGAATCCACTGGCAGATTCTTTTATGCCAGATTCAGTCATCATCTGTAATCTCAGGGCGCAAAAAAGCCCTGCAGTTTTCACTACAAGGCTAATTCGATTGTTACTTAACGCTATTTACTCGTCGGTCGACAGCGAGACATCGTAGACACCGGCCTCTCGAGCCTGGTCAGAAATCAGCACAAATAATTCTGTCTTCGATTTCGGGTGAGCGCTGATAATAACCTTGGCCTCCGGCTTTTCGGCGTGCATACGTTCAACATTTGCACGGACAGCGCGAACATCAATGCGTCGCCCCTCAAGAGTCAGTTCATTGCTCTCGGAAACGCGGAAAACTATATTTGTGTTTTCAGTATCTGGTGGTGGCTCATCCGAGGTTGGCGGGCGACTCACATCAAGCCCTGATTCGTTTACAAATGAAGCCGTAACAATGAAAAAAATCAGCATAATAAATACGACATCCAGCATTGGAGTCATATCAATATTTGATTCTTCCTCTTCCTTTCGTCTTTTACCTAGCGCCATCGATGGTGCACCTTAAAATCTACGGGATTTTTCAATAAGACGCGCATTTTACTTGTTTTTATTGGAAATGCCAGCGCGTCCAGTTGCATGCAGTAACGCTCACTATTCTGCATGTATACTAAGACGGCTAGTGTGACAGAAAACAACCCAGTTGGGGAAAAATCATTGAGAAATTATGCCTGAATTACCTGAAGTAGAGACAACACTGCGAGGAATTGAACCTCATATAGCGGGAGCAGTAATAGAGAAACTTAGCGTTTATAACGGCTCCCTGCGCTGGCCGGTTACCGAGGGAATCTCTGAGATAGCCACAGGCCAGCGACTGCTGTCCCTGACCCGGCGTGCGAAATATCTTCTGCTGCACCTCGAGCAGGGCTCAATGATGATCCACCTGGGTATGAGTGGCAGTCTAAGGCTTGTGGATAAAAATACCGAGCGCCGCAAGCACGACCATATTGAAATGCATATGAGCAATGAGAAATGTCTGCGCTACCATGACCCGCGGCGTTTTGGTGCTTGGCTCTGGTCTGAGGGTGAACACCATCAGCTCAATCATCTTGGTCCTGAGCCGCTGACGGATGACTTTAGTGGCAAGCGACTTTTTGACCTTTCGCGCAAGCGTAAAGTCGCAGTTAAGCCGTTTATTATGGATAACAAGACCGTGGTCGGAGCTGGCAATATCTACGCTTCCGAAGCACTGTTTCGAAGTGGCATAAGACCGGATCGCGCGGCGGGCAGGATATCACTGCAGCGCTATGAAACTCTGGCTGGCCATATTAAAGATGTTTTGCGCGCGGCGATCGAGCAGGGTGGGACAACGTTGAGGGATTTTGTAAATGGCAATGGTGAGCCAGGTTACTTCCAGCAGACACTCGCGGTTTACGGGCGTGGTGGTAAGCCCTGTATGAACTGTACAAAACCACTCAGTGAAATAAGGCTGGGCCAGCGCAGTTCGGTGTTTTGTGGCCGCTGTCAGCGCTAGACAAAACAGATTGCAAATACAGCCAAATAAGCCTGCGAGCTATTTGAATTTTCTGCTTAGGGCCTCGACAACGTTGGCCGGAACAAATTTTGAGACATCGCCGTCCAGAGATGAAATCTCACGCACCAGGGAGGATGAAATATAAGAGAAACGCTCCGCCGGGGTCAGGAAAACACTTTCAAGGTCTGGAGAAAGGGCACGATTCATATTGGCCAGCTGAAATTCATACTCAAAATCAGAGACTGCACGCAAGCCGCGCATAATCGCATCGGCCTTGCAGTCTTGAACAAAATTCACCAGCAGATAGTCAAAGCCGAGAACTTCAATATTGGGGACGTGACTCAGCGCGTCTGAGGCCAGCTGAATTCGCTCATCCACATCAAACAATGGGCCTTTGCGCTTGTTGGACGCAATGCCGACAATCACCTTGTCAAACAGGCGCGAAGCGCGTTCGATTAAATCAATATGACCGTTGGTAATCGGATCAAAAGTGCCGGGGTAGACTATAGTCTTCATGCGAGGTATCACCCTGTTGGAGAATGCGCATATTACTTAAGTTAAGCTGTCGGCTCAATGCGCCTGAATAGTATGTAGTTTACGCCACTGGACTGTTTATTGCGCGCCACCTGCCAGTTGCTCGGTGGTGTAAAATTATTCTGCTGCGCAGGCAGTTCGCAGTAGATGGCTCCGCCACTGGCGATCCAACCGTTCTGCTCTGTGAGAGCGCAGACTTCATTGATCAAATCTAAGTCAAATGGCGGGTCAATAAAGACGATATCAAAAGGGTTGTCGGGTGCCTGTTGAAGATATTTGAGGCTGTCTTTGTGCGCAATGGTCAATCCCGAGGCACCCAACAGTGACTTGGATTCAGTCAGGCAGTCGATTGCCTGGGGGTGTTTTTCCAGCGCCAGACACTGGCCGGCACCGCGAGAGAGAGCCTCAAAACAGAGAGCTCCTGAGCCGCTAAAAAGATCCAGGCAGCGGGAGCCGGGAATATCTGCCGCCAGCCAGTTGAACAGAGTCTCGCGAATCCGATCGCCGGTCGGCCGCAAACCGTCAATATTGGGAAATCGAATCAGACGACTGCGCCATTTGCCGGCAATAATTCGAATTTGCTGTTTGCCCGCCAAAGGGGACTCCTTTTTAGTGATTTTTAAGCACTTTTTAAAAGCCTAGATGGTAGGATACACCAGAATATAATCAGATTTGAAAATGAACATTAATGGACTCCAATTCAATCGACAATCAACCCGCAGAAAAGAAGAAGCGTAGCTTTCTGGATCGCTTTAAGCGTGATAAGTCGGCCGAGGCCCAACTCATGCCAGAATCTCGTCCAGAGTCTCAGCGCGAGAGCAAGCCGGCAGAGAGTAACGGCCTGCGCGCTAAAATGCAGCGCGCACTGTCGCGAACCAGCCGCGGTTTGGGTGATTTATTTCTCGGTTACAAAGCCATTGATGATGATATCTTCGACGAGCTTGAGACATTGCTGCTGATGGCCGATGTAGGTATCGAGGCGACCACGCAGATTATTACCGAACTCACAGAGCGCTCGAGCCGGGCGGCCCTTAAGGATGGCGCCGCACTGCAAGCGGCACTTCATGAAATACTCCTCGAAAAGCTCAGTTGCTGCGAGCAGCCGATGGCGCCAACAGCCAATGGCGGGCCATTTGTTATTTTAGTCGTCGGCGTCAATGGTGTCGGCAAGACCACCACTATCGGCAAGCTGGCGCGACGCTTACAGCAGCAGGGGAAATCCGTCATGCTGGCGGCCGGTGATACATTCAGGGCGGCTGCCGTTGAACAGTTGCAGGTATGGGGCGAGCGCAACCAGGTCGCTGTTGTCGCACAGCATACTGGCGCGGATAGTGCCTCGGTCATCTTTGATGCTATCGAGTCTGCGCGCGCCAAAGATATCGATGTGATTCTCGCCGACACCGCTGGCCGTTTGCACAATAAAAGCAACTTGATGGAAGAGTTAAAGAAGGTGCGCAGAGTTGCCAGCAAGCTCGATGAGAGCGCACCCCATGAAGTACTCCTGGTGCTCGATGCAGGCACCGGGCAGAATGCCGTGGCCCAGATGGCCGAGTTTCACGCCACGGCCGGAGTAACCGGAATAGCGTTGACGAAATTGGATGGCACCGCAAAGGGCGGGGTTATCTTTGCCCTTGCGGAGAAGTTTTCTGTCCCTATCCGTTTTATAGGCGTGGGTGAGGGTCAAGACGATTTGCAGCCGTTTGTTGCCGAGGATTTTGTTGCAGCGCTACTAGACGTGAACCCAAAAGCCAGTCGGGGTAATTAGCGGCTTATGATACGTTTCGATAATCTCAGTAAACGCTACTCCGGTGGGCTCGAGGCGCTGCGCAATATTAGCTTCGAAATGGACAGCGGTGAAATGGCCTTTCTTACCGGGCACTCCGGTGCGGGTAAGAGCACGCTGCTGAAACTGTTAATGCTTATTGAGCGCCCAACCGCCGGCAACCTGCTGATCAATGGCAAAAATCTTAACCGCCTATCGAAATCCAGAATTCCCTTTTATCGACGCCAGCTCGGCGTGGTATTCCAAAATCACCAGCTGCTCTTTGATCGCTCTGTATTTGAAAATGTTGCTCTACCGCTGCAAGTGTCGGGTTACACTCCCGGCGAGATTGGCCGCAGAGTTCGCGCAGCGCTGGATGGTGTCGGCCTGCTCGATCGAGAAAAAAACAATCCTATCGAGCTCTCTGGCGGTGAGCAGCAGCGCGTCGGAATAGCCCGTGCCGTAGTGCATAAACCGAAAATACTGTTGGCCGATGAGCCGACGGGTAACCTGGATCCCCAGCTATCGGAAGAAATTATGGCGCTGTTTAAGCGTTTTCAGGATGTCGGTGTCACTGTTCTGATTGCCACTCACGATATAGATCTGATCAATAAAATGAACCTGCGCATTATGCGTCTCAACCAGGGTGAGTTAGAGTTGGATAGGGCGGCCCATGGCATCCTCTAGTAAAGCGCGCGATACCCAGCGTCCTCAGCGGGGTGCCAAAGGCAGCTCAGTTAGCCTTATGGATAAGTGGCGCGGCTACAAATACCACCATCGAACCACGCTGCAGAACAGCTTTGCGAAAATGTTGCGCGAGCCGCTGCAGACATTGTTGACAGTTGTGGTTATCGCTATCGCACTAACCCTGCCAACAGCGCTGTATATCAGTGTCGAGAATATTCGTCAGTTGAGCGGTGGCTTAGAGTCTTCGGCACAGATGACAGTCTTTGTCAAAAAAGGGGCGCGATCAGGCGCGATTGAAAAGCTCGGCGAGCAGTTGGACGCATTGCCTGGTGTCGCCTCGGTCAGCTATATTTCTGCGCAAGCGGCACTGGAGGAATTCAAAGCACTGTCCGGATTCGGTTCGGCGCTGCAATACTTAGACGAGAATCCGCTGCCAGAGGCATTTCTGGTTAAGCCCTTGCTGCTCAATGATTCCGCAAAGCTAGTCAATGAGATCCGCCAGATAACCCTGGTTGAAGATGTGCAGCTTGATATGGAGTGGTTGCGCAGACTTGATGCGTTGTTGGATATGGGAAGAAAGTTAGTGCTCGCACTTGGCGCAGCTCTCGGTATTGGTGTAATCCTTGTGGTTGGAAACACTATTCGACTGGCAATTCAAAGCCGCCGCGATGAAATTGTAATTGTAAAACTGGTCGGCGGCACAGACGCCTATGTGCGCCGTCCATTTCTGTATAGCGGTTTATTATTTGGCTTTTTTGGCGCCTTTATTGCCGCGTTGATGCTGATTGGCCTGGGTCTCTGGCTTGAGCCCTCGGTAAATAAGCTGGCAAGCCTCTACCAGAGTCAGTTTAGGTTGGCTGGTCTTGGGGTCGGTGGATTTATCGCCCTGCTGGGTATTGGTGGGGCGGTGGGGCTAGTCGGCGCCTGGATTTCTGTTGGTCAGCATATGCGTGACATCAAGCCCCGTTAAATTGTCCTATACTCTCCCCTGAGTCTTTGTGGATATAGAACCCGAGACAGAGTAATACGCTGGGTAATAAATCCCGTATACTCATTACTGACTCTCTCTGAAGAGCCGTAGAGCAGGCCTTTAAGGGATATTTTAGGGCTAGGAACAATTGACCGATTAATGATAGAATCTTCGATCGACTACCAAAAGAGCGTTTTATGAGCAAAGCCCTTCAAACCATGGAGTGGATGGCACCCGGCGGCAACCTGAATGCGTACATTCAGGGCAC
>ERZ1039804.1439-NODE-1439-length-13574-cov-6.800725_pt1 | contig 13574 bp, 25 predicted proteins | sample MGYA00383089_ERZ1039804 | MGnify/ENA primary metagenome ERZ1039804 (study PRJEB29581, sample SAMEA5548359) | metagenome | biome: marine; feature: coastal; material: water | depth 1 m | study: Short-term variability in the microbial, nano- and picoplankton...
ATTTCTGATGCCGACCTTTGCCATGGAGAGATTCTTAACTCTTAGCTTTGTGCCAATTTGGCAAAGTAACTAAGTGTGTCTTCATCTCCGTCCGCGACCGGTGTATCCACATTGACGGGTGGAGCTGGGGTCTCAGCTGGGGCTGGAGTAGGTGTCGAAGCAGTATTAATAACTGTCTCACGGGTCACATTCAACTCCGCCACTGTCTTTTCTTGTAGCGTATCGGCAATTTCTTCTTCACCAAGAACATCATAGAGCTTCTTCTTAAGCTCTGCATATGTCTTGTACTTTTCTGGATCTGCAAATTCCTTGAGAGAATGTACATCATTGAATACAGTCTCAAGTTTAGAATCATCACCATCAAACAGTTCTGTTGATGAATCAAACTCGGATTTATCATAGTTGCGATATCCTTCAACATTACGAATCTTCAATTTGAAGTTAGCACCACCCCAAAAATCAAATGGGTTAACTGGTTGTTCATCTTCAAATTGTGGCTGCATCACATCCATAATCTTATCAAAGATCTTCTTTCCGTACTTATAGAGGAATACCTTACCTTCATTCTGTGGATTCGCTGAATCAGAAATCACAAGAATGTTAGAAACGTGGTGAAGTCGGCGCTTACGTTGGCGAGCAACTTCTTTATCAGATTCGATACCACTATTCCATAGTTGAGTATTCATTTCACTTACTGGATCTTGTTGACCGATGGAAGTCAAAGACTTTTCGATATACCATTTTCCAGTTGGCCCCTTGAAGCCATGATCCCAGTAACGAACCCAAGGGAGATCTTCCCCTTCGGCTGCTGGAAGGAAGCGAATAACGGCATAACCATTACCTGCTTTATCTACTGTTGGTGCCCACATGCGATCATCACCATAAGACTTCTTTTCAGAAGTTGATTCTGCAGCCTTAACTAGGTTTGCGATTGCTTGAGCACGTTTTTGTTTTAGTTCTTGGAACGACATATTATTTGTTTTGTATTTTTAGTATTATTTTGTATTTTATTGTATTTAACTGTTATAATAGTATTATATCATAGATTCTTCTTTTGTAAACAAAGAAAGAAGATTTTCTTTGATTTTTTTTCTATCAATATCAATTAAGCTGTTTTTGTATTTCATCGCCATTAAAGCATGATCTCGCTTCATTCCAAGTGGATCATTCAATTCTGACAATAAAGGTTTTATGAAATTGACCATAAGATCAATCATAGAAATGGTTTCGATGTTTATATTTTCCTTACAGAATTCGTTGATCAATATATTCTCACCGCTCTTGCAGGAACACAATTCATCAAAATCATATTCAGAAAGTTTATTTATATCGGTTTTAAATCTATAAGTGAGTGATTCTAATCTTCCTTTCCTAGCATTAAGATTTGTTTCATTCATATCCATAACCCAAGAACATCCTGCGATAAAATTGGAAGTATAGAAATCAATAAGTTCTTCTCTAGTCCTATATTTGGAGGCAAGTTTTTCAAATGAATATTTAAATCTCAGTTTCTCATATGAGTTGGGGTTCACACGAGTCTTGAAATTATATTTGTAAGCATCAAAATTCTCTTGAGTATAGTGCAACTTTAAAGCACTATATATTGTGTAAGCCTGAAATCCACTCATCATAATTCTGATTCAAAATAGCATTCACCATTCGTCTTCACTTTATCTAATATCTCTCTACCTAGCATATAATCAGCATATTCAGAATGATCATTGATGTGAATTCCACTTAAACTTTCGCCATTAGGGCCTTCATAATATTCTTTAACATCATTCAAATCAATACTATCTTCAATCTTTTTTAATTCACTCTCGATAATATCAATATGTGATTCATCAAAATAGTAATGAATATGTGATGGCGTTCCTTCACAACCGAATCGATCAGCTGCGTATGATGATTGAACCCCGAAGCAAAACTTTCCTTCAATGTCTCCTGTATAATATCTTCCCATAGTATTAAAATAATTTAGTTGTATTGTTCTTAATGATATTTCTATCCATAGCTTCTGCTTCCAGCTTGGCTTTTAGTGGTCCAGTCACCAATCTTGTAATATCTTGAGGATCGATCATCAACCCTTCACAGATTTCACAGATTGCCTCTGCGTATGTCATCTTATCTTTATGCACCAATAGTTCTACTTGGTTTCTTAGATCATCTTTTGTGATACTTGGTGTAATAACTACTGCTTGTCTCATAATGTTCTTAATAGGATTGTATCTTTATTGATTCGACCATTCACATTTCCTCTCTTTGTTTTCAATTCATCGATTGCTTTTGTAAACTGTCTTTCTGTTTTATTTAATAGAATAGGAATTATATCATCTGGCTTGCGAATTGTCAATGAGAAACTTTTCTCTTCATTCCAACCCTTTAGAGTTGTTCCTTTAACATCAATTGGATCATCAGCTACATAGACACCTAGTTTTCGATTCTTCGTATTGAATGTTAAAACCACCCTTGAGCCTGGAATATTCAGTGGTGATACAGATTGAACTCCAAAGTCATCATCCGATTCCTTATATTTAAGTTTTTTAACTTGCAATGCTGCAGCCTTCACTTTTTTCTTTCGAGGTTTACGAACCTTTTTATTGGAAGCCGAATATTTATCAAGTTGAACGATCATATCTCGAATTGCCTTCAATCGATTACGAATACCAGGTTTAGATAAGAAAGCCCATCCCTCCACATCATATTCATTTTCTTTGTCGAGAGCGTTTTGTAGACTTTCATCATAGCGTTCAAGCCAAGTGTAAATCTCCTTCAGTCCTTTCACAGGGATAGAATTTGCTTTTAGAAGTTGAATCAAATTGAGTGATTCCACCTTTGTCTGCGATTCTGTCCAATCTTTATCATCAATCATCACTTCTAATTCAGCAAGGATAGTATCATTCACTTTATTAGAAAGCCTTTCAAGTGGTGAAATAATCTTTACCGCAGAATCCTCTGTATTCAATGAGGATTGCGCTTGTGTCTTTGCAGTGTTGCGGCGAAGGATAGAATCAATCTGATCTTTGATATACGCTTTATCATCGTGCGCTCCCTCATAAGAAAGACCTGGCTTTGTTTCGACATATTCCATCACATCTTCTCGTGTTGGAATCATACCGTTATTCATAGCCCTAGCAAGTTTCATTGCAGTGAAGTTCACACATCTTTCTCCTTCAGATTTAATCATTTTAATCTGATCTTTAGTGTATTCATCTAAAGACATCCATTGTAGTAAATCATCAAATAAATCTTTAGATGTGCAATAATAGTTATAGAAATTGAACATTCGAGAACGTTCATTCATAAACTTTTGAATTGGCCAAGATTCACAACCATCCCATGTCGGCTCTTCTCCTGTATATTTGTGGTCTACTGCTGAGACTCTACCGTAGCGGTCAAAAATTCTAGTTTTCTTCATTGATATATTGGTTTGCTGTATAACGTGTCAAGATATCGAATTCCTCATTGATATCATTTTCAGTGGGAGCTGTTGGTTCCAAGGGTACAAAATCACTCTCGATTTTTTTTGCTGCCCGTTTAGTCTTCTTCTTAGCCTTCTTGGCTAAAGATTTAATTAATTTTAATCGTTCTTCACTTGTCATAATATAGTTTATATAGATTCTAGTTTAAAAGTCAATCAGAAATTTGATAAAGTTCAAATTTTTCACCTTCTTCGAGTTTAAATCCATCATTTATCAATTCAATGACTGATTCTGCGGCATAGATCACATCTTTCTCAATAGGTATGCCATTCTTAGTTAAAATATAATCCATAATTTCTTTATCTAATTTTAATAGTGGTTGATTCTTGATTATCCAATGCACCTTCTCGTCTCATCTTCTTCAAGAAACGTTTAGCAAATGACATGGCTCTTTTAGAACTTTCAGTATTATATGTCTTAACGAAAGTTTCGATCAACTCTTGTTTCTCAAAGAGTGTATACGTACCGTAATCACGTGCCTTACTTGTCCAAATTTCTATTGTTGCTTCTCTCATAATATGTCTTTCTCAATCTTATGTATATATTATAATCTATTTTGATCGATTTGTCAATGGTCTTATCTATTTGATAATCAACGGGTTAGGGTTTCAAGATATAAAATTAATAAAAAGTCATAACCTGTTGATATATAATTACTTAAAGAATAAATGACGACCGATCTTCGTGGTGAATATTTAAAAGTTGTTTATGATAAATTTATATGTACGCTGATTACGATCTTTAATTTCATGACGCTTACCATTAGCATCCTTATAGTAACGCTTGTACTCCTTAAGCATCATTTGCTTATTAAGATAAAGTACAGCGTGTGTAAACTTGGGAAACTTTTTAAATGAGCAACCAAGGTTAAATTGAAAGTCAAGTAATAGCCATTGTTGTTGCCAAGTTAGTCGGTTCCAATCCTCAGCACTAAGTTTCATACTATCAAGTGATTTTTTGATATCAGACATAAGTAGATATTGCGCGTGACCTTCAGTAATTCCATTCTCAAATCGTTTTAAGCGAATATCATCGGCAGTAAGTTTATGACCATACGCAATTGTGTCATTTCCACCCTCAGGACTTGGATAAGGAAACCATCGCTGTGAAGTTTGGTGCCACCCTTTCATAACTGAGTTTTCAGAAGACATGACCTCGGCAATAAAGCCATTATTGATAAGCATATTCAAATCCTTATCGTATGTCATATGATAAGGTTTGGTGTTATCAAAATCTAAGTCATCTGAAACAGGTGTAACATTTACTGCATCAACCACAGAGACTGATACGATTACTGCTGTCACTGCTCCTGTAATGAAGTGTAGCCAATCTTTTTTGTTTGTTTTCATAATATTATATCTAAGTTCTTAATGTTTGCCTTTCTCAATCTTATGTATAAATTATATCCTATTTTGATGAATTTGTAAACAGATATATGTTATTGATACTCAACGAGTTACAAAATCTGAAAATTCTCGACTCAAAATTTTATAAGTCATTGATGGTTAATAACTTTGATAAATAGAGATATGCCAATACCAACTTTAGACCTTGGGGAGTGTCGAACTGGTTATTCTGATGACATTTTTTCACACAAACTCGAATGGGGTTCTGATAATGTAAATCCTTTACTAATCGAAACTATAGAATCATCGACCATTATTTCAAATAATGATAATGATAGTGGTACACAATTGGTGGATAATGAAGATCATTCATATACCTATTTTGGTAACTTTACGATTGAATCCTTTCCAAATGTAACTATGTCATTTAAAGACTTTGATACATCAGAAGATATTACTATTACTGGCTGGCCACCTTCTAATGATAAGGCAAAGGATATGTTTGAGTTTAGCCTTGATCCACGAGATGCACGGACTCTTGAAATTGTGATAGAGTGGAAAATATCAGCAGAACTTGATGGTGTTCCAGAAACATCTTCGCCATATGAATATGATTCTACTCTTGATAAGTATGTTCGAACAGATACTTTCACATTTTATATCGATGCGGTAAATAGAACAGGCGAGCAATTTGGCTTGATATTGACAGAGTATATGAATCCTAATTTTAGTTATGAGAGTACTGCTATTAAGAAAGAAGTAGTTAGTATCAAATCTGCATTCCCCATTAGTACAATTGCAGGAAACTATGATTCAACCCAAACTTCTATATCACGTTCTTATAGTCCATCGAACTCCGCATGGAGTACTAATTTCAGCGAAGAACTTGTTATGGATACACTCATCTCAAGTGATTCATCCAACGATTGGGAATTAAGAATTGGAAAAGGCGGTCAAATATATTCATTAAAGACAAGTGCTTTAGGTGAAACGGTGCCACCACAGTATCATAATAATGATAATGCGCCGTGGGTTGATGAAGTTTGGCAAACAGTATCAGTATATAATACAGGCGCTAATGCTAAGTTTAATCATAGTGCGGGTGTATATCTTAACGATCCGATTCTAACTGAACCATTCTATACTCCAAGATTAGCGACAGAGATCGATGAAGCCAATAAGAGCTTATATGCAATTAATTGGATGCAACCTAGTGGAAATCTATATGATGAAGATAATCCTTCGCATATTATAAATCTCACAAAGTACAAAGATCTGGGTGATGGTATTATTGAAGTAACATTGGGAATGTATAACTTTGGTAAAACAGAGGTCTATCGATATCATAATATGCCTTGGGGAGGAGTAAGAAGAACAGCTTTAGAATATAATTATCTTTCAAATACCGATCAAACTTCATATACACAAGTGACAGGTTACTTTGGTGAGGTTGGAAATGGTACAGCAAGATTAGAAGATATCGATGACACAGGTGGATGGACAGTATTCTGTAGTGAGAATTCAGGAGATTATGGTGAATCATTAGGTTTTGTATTCGGTAAAGATGATAGAATTAATAGTGATACATATGGATCAAGTCGAATTAGACAAGGATATGCTTGGCCCCTTCCACCTCAAGAAGGAGAAACTAATTGGCGAAATTATATGGTATCAACTCTCAATAGACGTCACAACATAAATCACCATAAAGGAATATGGTCAAGATTTTACTTTGTATTCGGTAGTAATAGAGAAAATGTAAGACAAAAAATCCTAAATAAAAACTTAGTTGATAATACCACATTTGAAGATATGAACATCACAGAAGATGATGTTGATTTAATAGGATATCAGATCATAAATGATCATGGTAAATTTACTATCGATAAGAGTATTACACCTGACTTTTACTTGTACTCAGGACCAGTTGAAGATAGTATACCTATTTTCGAAATTATTAATACAGATAATTCACGCTTCATTACATGGAATCCTTATAAGGCTGGCACAACTAAATTTTATGATGGTAGTATTAAACACATCAATTTACTTGGATTTACTCTACGCACTACAGTGTATGAAGATTCTTTAGATAATATCTTTTCTGGAGTATTTGAACATCACTATAAAGCTGATGGAGAATTATTGAGTGGAGTAATAGATTAATTACATATATACCTTAATTGATAATCTCTTTAATTCTTTTTATATATAAATAATTATTATATTTGATATTGACAAACAATACCTGTCTGCGTTGTTTTGATTAAACCAATTATAATGAAAAGTCAACAAGCTGTCAAACAAATAATGTCTCAATGTTCAATTTTTTAAGGAATAGATTATTTTAATGGATCTTGAAAAGACAGAACTATCTAGTGTAATCCGTAATACATCCTTCGGTGCTTTAACTAATAATATTATATTAGATGATACCGCGGGCGTGGTCGAAACAGTGACCGAAGTCACAATCACAGCAGATATTGTTGATTCTGGTATTACCTTAGCTACATCTTTATCAGCTGTCACTGTTAGTGGATCATATTTAGGTCTCTTTGATGACTATGGCGAATATGTATCAAAAGGATCTTCGAATTTAATCGAAACACCTACAGAGTTTACAAATATTGATAATCTTCCTCCAAATAAAGACTTTTACTTATTTGAGCAGGATAGTACACCAAGTAAAACGGTGGTATATACTGTTACAGTTATATATGATAAGGAAACTACTACACCTGATGATAATAGTCCTCCAGGTGCACCAACAGTGACCACAGAAACAGATTTAGTATTTGTAGATACCTTTAATCATGAAGTGAAGAATAGTCACACTCTAGGTTATGATATTGTAAGTGCCTATTACATATAAATAATAAAATGCCAGCCGTTACACGTATAGGAGATGCAGATATACCCCATTGTTCAGGGCCAGTAAGATCTGGCGCAAGCGGCAATGTGTTTTGTAATGGTATACCAGTCTCACGACAAACTGATAAGAATACTGTACACCTTTTACCTGGTTCTCCATGTCCAAGTCACGCGGCTCCCATAGCTGCAGGATCAGGTACTGTAAAGATCAATGGACTTGGTTGTGGTAGAGTAGGAGATGGAATCAGTGGTTGTACTGCTGTAGCAGCAGGCTCACCTAACGTATTTGCTGGAGGATAAATTATGGAAGAACAAATTATAATTATGATAGCACTTGCTGGTCTTTTCGGGGTACCACTAATGTGCGGAATATTTTGCCTTTATATAGATAATATGGGCAATTATAATCGTATGAAAGAAATGACACGACAAGACATTGACTATTATGATAGTCTTCCTCTTAAATAGTTATCTTCTTTTAATACCTAAATATAGTAAAGCCATAAAGCTTAAAAAAAAGGTATAATTCGATGGTTCTGGTATAAATGTCTGCTGCAACTGAATATTGTCGAGTTGTATTAAAGCAGGACCAGTGTAATTTTGTGGTATATTCTGAACAAATGCCATTGTTACATCAGAACCAACAATATCTTGGAAGTTAATCCCAACGGTCTGATATCCGCTATCGAGAACCTTTGTGTTTCCAATAGCATTAAAAAGACTTTGACTTAATAGTATTTCTTCAGTTTCGTTATCAGTAATAACAACTTTGATTGTTCTATCTTCAATTACTTCATATCCACTTCCTCCTGCATATGTTTCTAAATCCCAACCAGCGCGAACATCAAAAGAAACAGCAGTTGTAAATTGATCAATAACACCAATGTCTTGTGATAAAGTAATCTCTTGAATTGGGCCATCAAACCCACTAAAGAAAGAATAACTACCTTCCATACTTTCTGGAGTAAAGAAGTTAAATTTGCTTGACCATCCAGATGCTCCAGAAAAATCTCCACCTTCAACAGTAGAATCAAAAGAATTTTCTGTTTCTCCTGTAAATGTCCAACCGGTGAGATCACCAGTTTCGAAGCCACCATTTATAATAGTGGCGCTGTATGATGCAATTGGTAGTAAGAATAGTGGTATTAGTTTTTTCATTTTTTAAAGAATGCTTTTACGAAGTTAAGGATTTCACCAAAGAAGCCAACCGCTTCTTCTTTCGTTTCGCTTTTAGGTAAGATATGTAAGATTAGCCCAAGTATAGCAAATGTTAATATACCAAGCTTGAGTAATTGAGAATCGGTTTGTTGTAATATTTCTTTGATCATAGTTTTGGTCCAGATGGTGAGGTTATAATAGCATCATTCGAGGTATATACGGGTTCAAAAGCATCATCTCCGATCATTGAATGTGGTTTAATATCATCAAGTGGATCTATGTTTCCGCCACCATTTGTTTCGCTTTGAACAGAATCTGTTTGTATGTTAGATTTGGTTTCGCTACTATCAGTTTCGACACTACTTTCTTCATTCTTCGACTCTTCTCGATGTTCATTATTTTGTGGGTTGGATTGTTCTACTTTATTTTCAGATTGAGATTCTTCAGCATCACTTTCTTCTGATTGAGATTCTTCAGCGGCTTCTTCAGCATCACTTTCTTCAGCGGCTTCTTCAGCATCACTTTCTTCTGATTGAGATTCTTCAGCATCGCTTTCTTCTGTCATTTCAGTGATTATACTTCCAATATAACTCATTAAGGATTGACCATAATTAGATTCTACACTACGTATAATAGAACCAATTTCGTGAGTTGTCTCAAATGCTTCAACAGATTGAAAATATACAGCTGATGAAAATGCCACAGTACCAGCTGCACCCAATGATTGAACATTATTTACAACCTCTTTGCCGTAGTTTTTAGCCCGAGTAATAAGACTTTCATCAGGCTTTTCAACCGATGCTTCTTCTTCTTCAGATTCATGCTCATACTCGTATTCAAAGCCTGGATCAGTTTCTTCAAGTAACTTTGCAGCAGCAATCTTAAAGAGTTCATCCTCTTTATTCTTATGCTCTGGGTTGCTAAATTTAGCAACGAGTTCCTTTGCCTCGTTTAATGTTATGTCTTCTTCCATATGAATTAAAAATTGATTGTTTCACCAATCATATAATGCCATATGGCTTCAAAGCATAGTATATTCAATATTATTTATAAGAATTACGTATTTAAGTGTTATTTTATTCTAAAAATAATATGTTCGCTTTAAAGAATGATTTATTATAAATAGATATATGTTTGGATTAATAACAATGTTACTCACAACACTTGGTGCCACTGGAATGGGATCACTTTTAAAGATGGTCGGGGGATTTGCCGCTGGTATCTCAGATGCTAAGGCTGCTGCCGCTAAACGTGAACTTGCAAGAGACTTAGCAATGTCTAAAGCAAGTATCGAAACACAAAAAGCTATATTTGGAGAAGCCAATGAAGAAACCTCAATGTTTACTCGTGCTACTCGTCGGATTATTGCTCTTATCGGGATGCTCAACTTTTTCGTCATCTCGGTCCTCTGCACGATCTGGCCAGGAGTTACAATTATCACCTTTACCCCACCCGAGAATAAAGAAGCATTCTCAATCCTCTGGGGCATCGTCAAGTTCCCAAGTGGAGCCGACGTCACTACTGCGATCACAACGGGGCACATCGCTCTGGTCTCAATCGCCTGTTTGGCGTCCATAATAGGATTTTATTTTACTCCGAGCGCAGGAGGAAAGTAATACTACTTTGTGAGAATACTAATCTCATCTGTAAAAAATAAATCATATAAATAGTTATATATGGCCATTTGGAATAAATTAACACAAGCTCTCAATACCAATAATACTGCACAGTATGAGGTTGTTATGCTTGCCGATAAAGATGGTAATATCATCAATACCTTCGGCGCTGCTTCGAATATTCCTATTGCTTCTGGCGAGGTAGATGGTTACGCGAATGTTCATAAATTCGGAATGGTTGATGGTACTCATGGTACGACATGGACAACAATTTGGTCCGCTGCTGATACTGCAGGAACAACCCTTTATCCGTGGGATACTGCAGCAGGAACATTGAGTGTTATTTCAAGTGAAGACGATGATACAGATGGTGGTGCTGGTTCACATACTATTACCGTTGAAGGTTTAGATACTAATTATAACGCAGTATCTGAATCATTTACTCTTTCTGGTGAAACAGAAACAGGCGAAGGAGCAGTTACATTTCACCGTGTAAATCGTGCATTTATTACCAGTGGTGGTACTAATGTTGGTAAAATACAAATTAAAAATGGTACAACCGTTGTAGCTGAAATTGCAGTTGGAATGGGACAAACGCAAATGTGTGTTTATACAATCCCTGCTGGAAAAACTGGATATCTTACACGACTTGCAGCTTCCTCTTCAAAAAATATATCAACCATTGTTTCTCTATTTCAAAGACCATATCAGCAAACATTTGTTCGTACCGCTAGTTCAATGGCTCTTTATCAAAATAATCAAGACATCGCCTTTGATGTCCCGATTCCCTTTACAGAAAAAACTGATTTAGATTTAAGACAAATCGGAGCCGCTAATAATACGATTGCAGCAGATTTCAATGTCATCCTCGTGGATAATCCTTCATAATTTATGGCTTTTATAGATATACCAGGTAATCCTAATTGGGAATATGACACAACTCCACCAGATCCAGGTGGAGCACTTACCGCTTTATGGGAAACTGGAACTAATGGTATTCGTGCTAATCCTCGCGGCGAAGAAATATATATGAATTGCCGTCATAAGTTAATAAATCCTACAGTTGATTCATTTCCTAATGAAATAAGTAAAACATTTTGGGATACACAAATATAAACTATTATGACTGGAGACATACTCAATTTTATAAACCAAGTAGGAGTTCCTATTACAGTTGCATTAGCGACTGGTGGGTTTCTTTTTCTTATTCTTAAATTTATCCTTGCGCAAGTAAAGGATCAGGTTACGGGAATATCAAATTCATTGCTATCACTTGAAAATAAGTGTGATGTAATGAATAATGATATTGTTAAAATCGATGCTCTTTTTTCAAGTGCATTTAATGTAGAACCAAATCTTTCTCGAATCGCGGCTAGCGAAGGTAAAGAAGATTGCAGAGACGACTAATATGAGTGGAAGAGATTTTCAATTCTGGGCAGACACTCTTGGAACTTATGGTTTCCCTGTCATTGCCCTACTATTAACAGGATATTTCATTTGGTACATTTGGGGTTGGGTAACAAAAGACATTAAACCCGCACTCAGCCAATGTGGTTCATCTCTCGGTAAACTAAAGAAACAAATTCAAGCTTTGGACAACGATATGATTCGTTTAGAAATGAAGCTTAAGATTCTTATTCAAGAACGGCATATTACTGATAAGTATCGTTCAGAAGATGACATTCAGAAAAGAGGATAGTTCTGTATATCAATACTTCCTTGCAGAACGGGAAGAGATACTTAAACATAAGTGGATTGAATCAGAAAAGGTCGGCAAAGACATTGGTTTCGAGCGTGCTCTAATGGATTGGATCTACAAGCATAGAACTGCTTGGCGTGAGAGCAAGAAAAAACCTCACTAAAATTAATCAGTGAGGTTTTTGTAGTATTAATTAATCAACCTGTGGTTTCTTAACTGTCTTCTTTTTAGAAGACTTCTTAGCTGGCTTTTTAGCCTTAGCCTTTAGGTCTTGAATCTCCTCTTGCGCCTTATCATATAGCTCAAGAGTTTCTTCAACTGCTCTTTCAACAGTCTTTACATTATTGCGTCCAACTAGGACACCAGTAACGAAACCAGCGACGAATATTACGATTTCAATGATCATGATTTATTTTGTTTTTATTGTTTATTTTTGGTATATACCTTGTAGGTAAGTTTCAAATTGCTCAATCTTCGCAAGGCGATTTGGCCATAAAATATATTCTTTAGACGGATTAGCTTTTAGATTATTCAATAGAGGTTGGATAGCGTTATAGAGAGCATCAACTTTATCTTGAGTAGCATTAACAGCTTGGGTTGTTTCTTCAACCTTTTGCTGTGCCTCTTGATATACATTTAATTCACTCTCATCAACTACAGTGAATCCGAAATCAAACAGTTCCTCACTCATTTATTTTCCCTGTTATTTTTAATAGCTGTATCGATCTTAGGTGTAACCATACGATCAACAATAGAATTGTAAACCAAAGAACCTTGAGAACGACCCAAGCGCTTTGCTTTTGTTGGATTTGGTGCTCTTAGATCTACACCTGGTTTTGCTCGTTTTGCCATATTATTATTTATACTTTATTATTTATAGGATCACAGATTGGTGTGGTGTTAGGTAACCACACATATGAAGAGATTACATATTTTGGGCCTGAGATAGGAGTTGCACCTTTATGAGGAAAAGTCCAGTGTGGAGGAAAACAGCATACTGTTCCTGCTTTCGGCGCAACTTTCACTTCTTGTCCTACATCGAAAACAGTTTCGCCACCTTCTTCGACATCATTTAAATACCAGAACATTACTAATGCTCTCTTAGCAGATGCTTCATCAAATGAATCTACATGCCAATCAAAGATTCCTTCATTGGGTTCATATCTTTTAATTCTAGGTGCTTCATAATCCTTCAATGGTTCATAACATACTAATTTATCTCTTAACACGTTGTGGACTTTATCCATATAAAAATTATTCACAGCTTGCATTAATTTACCCATAGGTTCTTTAAAATCTGTAAATCCACTGTGATTCAGCATGTTGATTTCATCAAATTTATAGATAGCATTATCACGCTTTTCATAATGTTCATCATCCTTGCTTATGGAATCATATGTTT
>ERZ1039804.1441-NODE-1441-length-13564-cov-5.124954_pt1 | contig 13564 bp, 7 predicted proteins | sample MGYA00383089_ERZ1039804 | MGnify/ENA primary metagenome ERZ1039804 (study PRJEB29581, sample SAMEA5548359) | metagenome | biome: marine; feature: coastal; material: water | depth 1 m | study: Short-term variability in the microbial, nano- and picoplankton...
AAACATTATCAGCAAGGCAAATTTCCGGACGTTTTTTTAAAAGTTTCTAATGTGCATCACTGTAGTAATTGGTCAGCCGGGATTCAAGTTTTGTTATGACCCATGGTTCAGGAAATACCCAGGGATATCAGCCAAAGATATTTCTGTAACCCCAATTTCAGTTACTATAGAAATGTTTCTGGAGCCCGATAATGATAAAAACAAACCTGCCCCGCCGATTCGTCGCCCTCTGTCTAACCATTTTTACCGCTGCTTTTGTCGCCTCCGGACTTGCCAATAAGGCAGCGGACGCAACAGCCGAAGTAGAAGGTGCTCGGCTTTTTGAATCAGCACCCAGAGATAGCAAAGGGCGCTTCACCAATCGCACCCCCAATCTCTCTAAGGGCTCCACCGCCCTGCGTATGGGATTTTTCCTTCGCCGTTTTGGCACATATTTTCGCAGCCATGATGGTGCCCCAAATATTATCCCCAACAATGGTGAGGCTCTGCGGGCAAACAGCAGCAACCCAACGGCCACCTGGATAGGTCATGCAACCCTGCTGGTACAGATGAATGGCGTTAACTTTTTAACCGACCCCACTTGGTCCAATACTCCTAGCCCGGTGCCGCTGATTGGCCCCAGTCGCTATGTTAAGCCCGGCATTAGACTGCAAGACTTGCCGCCCATAGACTTTGTGATGATCTCCCACAATCACTACGACCATTTGGACCTACCCAGCCTGCGCAAGCTGGCAAAATTAAATGCCACCACGGCATTTTTTGTGCCCCTGGGCAACGGCGACCTACTGCGCAAAAATGGATTAGACAATGTGCAGGAACTGGACTGGGGTGACACCGCCTCCTATAAGAATGTGACTATCCACTGCCTGCCAACCCAGCATTGGAGCAAGCGCAGCATCACAGACACTAGAAAAGCCCTGTGGTCATCCTGGGCGGTGACCGGCGCAACCAAGCGCTTTTACTTTGCTGGTGACACAGGTTACTTTGATGGCTTTCAAGAAATTGGGGAAAAGCTTGGGCCCTTTGACCTGGCCGCCGTGCCCATTGGCGCCTACGAGCCCAATGCCATGATGAAAGCTTCTCATATGAATCCAGAGGAAGCGGTGCAAGCTGCGGTTGATCTGCAGGCCAAAACAGCCGTTGCTATGCATTTCGGTACCTTTGATTTATCAGATGAGCCCATTGGCGAGCCGCCCCTGCGATTTAAAGCTGCGGCGCAATCCACAGCATTGGGGGACAGTAATAGCTGGGTTTTGGATATAGGCGAAACCCGTTCCTTTTAATAATTCAGCAGCACCTGCTCCTTGATAGATAGCCCGAAGAGGTCATAGCTTATGCACAACAGTTTATCGATCAACAAGCCCCTCGGGCTGGCCATTTTTTTCGTTTGCCTCATGTTGCTGACTAGTTGCTCCGACCAGAGCCCGACCAGCGGAACGTCGGATCCAGCGTCAAACTCAGACACAAAAAGAACCCTAACAGCAGATCAGCTGGGCAATCTTATGGCGTTACCTCTGGCCTGCGCCGAGGTTGAATACCCCAACAAGTTGAGCCAGGTACTGACCAGTGACGGGGATTTAAAGTCGCCCCGCCAATTGCATCCAGCCTTTTATGGGTGCTTCGACTGGCACTCGGCCGTGCATGGCCACTGGTCTATGGTGCGCTTGCTTAAAGAACTGCCCACAGTAGAGGGTTATCGGCAGGCCAAAGAGATTCTCCAGCGACATATCACCCCGGCTAATATCGCCGCAGACATTGCCTATGTGCAAGCTAACCCTTCCTGGGAGCGACCCTACGGTTGGACTTGGCTATTAAAACTGATGCTGGAACTGGATACCTGGGATGACCCAATTGCAGCACCACTAGCGGCAAACTTAAAGCCTTTGGCGGAGGCGCTTTCTGCCAAGTATATTTCTTACCTGCCTAAACTGGTGTACCCCATTCGCGCCGGTACTCATACCAACACCGCCTTTGGTTTGACCTTTGCTTGGGACTACAGCTTGCACTTCAAGGACAGTCAATTGCAAAGTGCCATTGCCCGGCGGGCAGCCGCTTACTATGCAGAGGATCGCAACTGCCCGATTAACTGGGAGCCCAGCGGCTATGACTTTCTATCACCCTGCCTGGAAGAGGTTGATCTGATGCGCAGAGTGCTGCCTCGGGACCAATTTATTGTCTGGGTAAATAACTTCCTGCCCCAGTTATCATCGCCAGATTTTTCTCTGGCGCCAGGCCTGGTATCTGATCGTACCGATGGCAAACTAGTTCATCTGGATGGCCTGAACTTCAGTCGCGCCTGGGTATTGTATGGTCTGGCAGAACAGTACCCAGAATTTGCCCACCTCAATAAAATTGCCGACCAGCACAGGGATTATTCTCTGCCTAATCTGGTGGGGGATAGCTACGAAGGCGGGCATTGGCTGGGCTCCTTTGCCATTAATGCCCTGCTGCCAACCAAATAAAACACCAATCACGAGGTAAACAATGTCAGTCTCCATGTATAACAGCTCAATCCCTGTCATTATCCGCTGCCTAGACAGCCTATCTGCGATTCTTGAAAAAGGTGCCAACTATGCACAGGATCATGGTTTCGATGAATCAGTTTTAACCAGTGCCCGGCTATTTCCAAATATGCATAGCCTGTCAAAGCAGGTGCATATCTGTTGCGACATGGTTGGCCGTGGCGGCGCGCGCCTGGCCCAAAGTGATCTGCCGGATGATGGGGAAGAGAACTCTTCATTTGCTGATTTGCAGGCGCGAATTGCCAGCACTCAGGAGTTTTTGCGGGCATTAAACCAGGCAGCCATCAATGACTCAGAGGCAAATGAAATTCAGGTGCCAGCCGGGCCTTACCAGTTTGAAATGAGCGGCTATGATTATCTAAATAACTGGGTGCTGCCCAATATGTATTTTCATATGACCACCACCTACAATATTTTGCGCCACAACGGTGTAGAGATTGGCAAATTTGATTTTCTCGGTGGGGCCTCGCTCGTGGGTTAGAGGGCCAGAGAGCCAATAGCCACTTAACGTTAGTACAAAAAAGGCCAGTCGAAAGACTGGCCTTTTTTTATTACCCCTGGGGCACGGCACTAGTCATCCTTTACCAATTTAAAGGTCCAGTAACCGCCACTGTAAGCAACCTCTATGGTCATGCTGTCGGGCGTGCTGTTCACCAGACCATAGACAATGGACGCTGCAGCCTGCGAGGGACTGGAAAGCTCATCCCCATCGCTAATCACTTTAGGAATACCTAGATGAGCACCCACACCATTGATGGTTAGGGTCCCAGCGGCTTCATCAAAGTCATAACTGGCGCTGGCGGAGCCATCATGGGGCGCAACCGGCACACCACAGCCCTCCTCTGCGGCACCCTGCCAGGTTTCAAGCCAAGTCTCGCCACCCATCTGGTTGGCGAAGGATCCATCTGCTGCAAAGACGAATAGATCATTAAACAGACAGGCTCGCTCGCTGACCGCATTGTCATCACTGACCCACCAAGCGGTACTGCCGGAATTGGGACCAACTCCCATAGCGCCAAAGGCAGGTAGTAGTTTCCAGTTGCCAATCAGGCTGTCAGACGTCAGCGGTTCCTGCGCAACTGGCGGCTGATCGGCGGGGTCATTGGTGGGCACAAACCGCATCCAATTAAAGTTTGCACCACTAGAGGCGGCCTCTATACGCAGAGTATGCTGGCCTGCAGCCAGAGACAGAACTCGCCCACTGATGGTCTGCCAGGTCTGCCAACCATTGGTATTTGGCACTTCAATCAAATCCACCCAGACGCCATCCACAAGAATTCTCCAGCCCGGTGAACTACCTCCCTGACTGGCAAATCGGTACTCAGAAAGATAATTGCCGCTCACCGGCACAACTAGGTTGTACTCTAGCCAGTCGCCAGCATCTACCCAACCCACATTAAGGCCGCCGCCAACATCCTGAGTATTTTCCGTCGCCAGATCACCCTCGGGCAATTCAATGGTTGCACTGTACCCCTCTGCCTCGACTAGAATATCCGTGGCCTGTGTCTGATTGCTTTCCTCATCTGCCTTAACCAATTTTATCGTCCAATAACCACCACTGTAGGCCACGGACAATGTCATGCTGGTATCTGTGTTGGCGGTGACCTGATAAATCAGTGATTCTGGCGCATCAGCTGGGTCATTTAGCTCAGCGCCACCACTGACAATCTTGGGAATGCCCAGGTGGGCACCAAGACCATTGAGGGTAATTGTGCCGGTCTGCTCATCCCATACAAAGCTGGCTACAGCGCTTCCATCATGGGGTGCAACTGGATTGCCACAACCCTCTGATGAAGCTCCCTGCCAAGGCTCAACCCAAGTGAGCCCGCCCATTAGATTGGCAAAGGAATTGTCGTCACCAAATCTGAATATATCGTCAAACAGACAGGCTCTATCGAGAACAGCACCACTGTCGATCACCCACCAGGACACATCGCCTGGTGCCGGGCCAACTCCCAGAGCACCAAACTCTGGCGCCAACTTCCAGACCCCCACTAAGGTATCCAGAGTCAGGGTTAGAGGAGCGATATACTCTTCAAGGAAGGTTACGTCGTCCCAATAATAGGTTTCACTGCTGCCCATTGAACCAAAGTCAAAAAACACTGAGAGCCTGTCGTAGGTATAACTGGCATTGATCTCGAGAGTGCCCGCCACGGGCGAAGCAAAATCAAAGATAATGGTCTCCCACTCATTGGCCACTGTGGTGAGCATTTCAGTCTCAACACTGTGATCGCCATTGGTGGACTCTTCCAATTTCACGCGCACCGGCGTGCCCACAGAGGGGGAGTAGATACGAATAGAAATACGCGTCAATGCATTGCTCAATGGGTAGATAACCCCACCGCTGGCGATGGTGGTGCCAGCCCAGGTTTGGTCACCTTTGATTGAGGCCACCACGGTGTTGGAGCTGTCCATTGGATCAGCCACTAGACTGCTGAGGTTGTTGCCAAAGTCCACGACGCCATAATCGATAAAGATATCGTTAAAGCTGATAGTTTCCCCCACATCCAGCACCGCATCACTGCCTGTACCTATGTTGCCTGTGGGCGCTTCCTCGGAGGGCGTAAAGCGCATCCAATTAAAGTTAACGCCGCTGGAAACCGCTTCAAAGCGCAGAATATATTGGCCAGCCGCCAGCTCAATGGTGCCGCCTTCAATTGTTTGCCAAGTCTGCCAGCCACCGGTATCTGGTATTGCTACCGCATCCACCAAATCCCCATCAAGATAAATATTAATACCCGGCGCACTGCCACCCTGACTGGCCACGCGGTAGGCTACTCCGTAGTTGCCGTCGACGCTAACATTGAACTCGTACTCCATCCAGTCGCCAGCATCGATCCAGCCCACATTTAAGCCACCGCCTTCATCGTCTGTGGCCTGGGTACCCACTTCGCCATCCGGTAGCTGCACTGAGGCGCTGTAACTTTCCCCTTCCACCACAATGGTATCGCTGCCTTCACAGACCTCGGCATCTGCCTGATTAAAGGCCAGCCAGTTAATATTGATGCCATCGTCCAAAGCCTCAAGACGCATGGTTTGCTCACCGGCCTCCAACTCAACAGTACTGTTAAAACTAACCCAGCTCGACCAGCCACCAGTGGGTGACAGGCTAAAGGTATCCACAATCTCGCCGGCAAAGCTCAGCTCAAAACCATCACTGCCCGACTGACTAGCCAGACGGTAGGTGGCCACATAACAGCCAGTAGCGGGCACATTCACGGCATATTCAATAAAGTCACCCTCATCAAAGTTGCCCACATAGCGACTCAGGTCACTATCGGACGAGGCTTCAATGCTGACTGAGCCGTCGGGGAATGACACAACATCAGTCCAATCCTCTGCCTCTACCTTAATATCATCGGGCTCTGGGGGCACCCACTGACATCCAGCACCATAGGTGCTACCGCCATTGCCGCCAGGCTGAATATCCATATTCATAAAGTTCATATTGCCGCCGCTGACAACCCGCAGACGCTGCACACCAGCGTTCAAAGTCACCTCAACAGTCATATCCTGCCAACTGTCCCAGCCGTTGGTATTGGGCGTAGCCAGTTTCGGTGTGATTTTTACACAGTCAGACTCAAGACTGATAATACCGCCACCAGCGCCAGAGGCGGTGCGCAGGGTGATAATGTAGTTGCCGGCCTGAGCCACATCAATGCTGTATTCCAACCATTCTTCGGCATCGAAAAAACCCACTGAGGTGTAGCCTTCAGAACTGGACTGCACATCCACCGCTTCGTCGGCACGATAGGCTTCACCAAGATTAATAGCTCCGGAATCATGGTAGGCAACCCCCTCGCCTCCATAGTCATAGTCCGATCCCCACAGACGACCATTGGGCGCAAGGCTGTCAAGCGCGTGAGCACCCTGACCATTGGTGGGTACAGGCATGGGCTCACCAAAGAAAGGACCAGGAGGTGGTGCCGGAGGCTCTTCCAGCCGCACCACAGAATCTGTATATTCCAGCACAATCCGATAAGTATTAGCGCCGTTTAATTTAACCCCAGCACCCACAGGGCCGATAAGCCCGGAATCTGTATTCTCGTTCGAAGAAAGGGTACCAAGCAGATGGGCTGACCCAGCCCAGGGCCGCAATGCAATATCGCCGGTGGGTAGCTCCAGCCACATAAATTTTTGCCGCACGCCGATCTTGTTGGCTATGGCCTCCAGTGGCTGTCCGTAATCACTTACGGTTAAATAACGGCCATTGGCGGCTCGCAATGCCACATAGCCATCGTCACCCGCATCAATAACCGCAAAGCCATCATTGCCAATCCCATCGTAGTTGCGGTCATTGGCGATCAAACGCAGAGATTCATCAATACTCAGAAAGGCTTCATCTGTGCGACTGTAGATACCAATAGTTTGATTAAAGGGCACATCTGGCGCACCTTTTGCAGGCCAGATGGCATTTGGATTTTCCGGACGCCATACGGTGCCGTAGGCATCCAGATAACCCTTAAATCGATCCAGCTCCAAATCATTGGCCGCCAGCCATTCAAACTGGGTCCAGCCGATATGGTGGCTTTCAAAAATCTCATTAAAGCCTTTTTTGGTATCCCCGGGATAAAACTCCGTGGACAGCAAAGCTGGGTAGTTGGTGCTGGTTTCAAAGGCGTCAATGGTGGTCTCTACCTGGGCAATATCCCAGTAGGCATGGAAGGCAAAACCGGCGTTATCCCAAATATCTGGGAATTGCTCCGCCAGACCATCGGCACCACTGATGGCTTGGGAGCCGCCAAAGAACGACATAAATGAGCCGAGCAATATCATGCTATCTGGGGCCGCAGTGCGAATAGTCTGGTACATATCCGCCTGTCTGGCCCAGTCTTCTGATGTCCAATTGCCATTGATACCGGTAACCGGCTCGTTGTGGGCTTCGAAAATGACATGGGTTTCATCTCTGTACTTGGTGGCATAGAGATCCCAAAAAGCCAGAGTCTTTTCCATACTGTGGATCGCGCCATTCTCACCGTTGTTACCCATGGTGATAATCAGGTACATACTGGCTTCCCGTGTCCGAGCCACCAGCTGGTCCGCCAGCGCCTCATTAATACCCACGGGATGAGGGTTCTGCTCCGCGTCACCCTCCAGATAGACATGCACTGTATTAAAGCCATAGTCGTTGACCAGTGAGTCCAGCTGCTCTGCCGTAGGCAGATTGGCCGGCAGACTGCCGTAGGGGTCGCCGCCATCAAAGGACAGGCTGACGCCACGCAGTCCAGTGTTCAGGTCGCTGCGAATAATATTGTAGCCAAGGGATTGATCAATATGAGGACGGCCACGCACGGTGACATCTGCCAAGGTGCGGTCGGGGATTTCCGCCAAGATCTGATCACTGGTGTCGGTGGTACTGGTGTCGATAATGTTTTCAGGGGCATCGAGAAATTCGTTACCGCTTTTTACACCACAGCCCGAAAGAAAAAGCAGGCCTGCACAAAGTAATGCTACTTTGACTGGGGACCTCTGAACTGCCCCACTAGTGTAAACAGGATTGTCTAACATCTGTGTCACCCTCTAAATAATTGTTATCGGCCTGAAGGCCTTCGGGATTATTGGCTTCCCTTGTGCGTCAGCCCTTCGGGGCTGTTTCTTAGCTAAATTACGTAATCCTGACGCAGGATTCGTCCTGATGAGGTATTCGAACGAAAAAATTACCCCTTTTCATCTCAGTCCAGATTATTAGTCCAATGCTGAGAGATATTTTTCTATTTATTGTCTTCGGGTACAGTGGCTAGAAACGACAGGCAAACCATCTTCACCGCTAACGGTTTAATTTGTTCAGCAGCAGGGAGCGTAATTTTCTCACCTGGGCCTCATCCATAGGTGCCAGCGGCCCAAGCCCCTGCTCTGGTATATAAGCATGAGCCTCGGCATCATCATTAAACACATAATGCTCAAACAGACCCTGCCAGACCTTTTTTTGCTCCGGGGGCAGATCACGCACAGTCATTAATGCATGTTGTAAGGCGTTTATTGGCGGCCCCATAAAGGCCGGGGATTGACGCCACCAATAATTCACCAGCACATTAAATGCTTCAAGGCCCTCCACATGGTGCCACCACATGCTGGGGATAAAAATTGCGTCCCCCGGCGCCAACTCGGCAACCTGTGCCGAGGCTACCGCCTGACGAAATTTAGGATGCAGCTCATAGTCCGGGTTGTGAAAATCCACCAGACTGATCGACTGGCCACCAGGCGCCCAGTCGAGAGGACCCGGGTAAAGGTTGGCCAGCTGATCTGGTGGGAACAGGGTAAAACGTCGGCGCCCAACAACGGAGCAAGCAATGTTATCCGGCAGATCATAATGGGCGGCAATGCGGGTTTTATTACCCATCCAGATGCTAGCTAAAGGCTGAGTGTCGGCGATAGATAAGTCGTTATCCTGCCTGAAACCAGGCAACCAGCGATCGATCATGGTGGAGGCCATATAGATCATCGGCGGCTTGGGATCATCGGCATGCTGAAAAACTCTCTTCAGCAGCTCTTTCAAACTGACAGTGTAAGACTGGAAGTTAAATCCGCTGAAATCTTCATTGTAAAAAACCCGCCCCTGCGTATCTGGCTCACCCACCGCCGCGGTTACCGGTTTATCTTGATAAAACTGCAACAGATAGTCTGCGGCCTTTTGGGGTGACTCTAGGCCCAATCTCGTGATCGGCCAGTCTGCCGCCAAGCCTTTTAACACCAGCGGTTCCGTCGAGGCCAACACCTCTGGAGGAATAGTATCCGGGGTGCAGCCAGTGACTTCGGCAATGGTTTTGGAAATGGCTAACACAGGCGCTGATTCTTGCGTTTGATAAGGCTGCGGAAGTTGGCAAAGGAGGCAATCACCATGTAGATAGCCTGCAAATAGCCCGCCCTGAATAACTCGGCGATGCTGTCTTCAGGCAGCTGCTTGAGTCGGTCTTCGGCAATGGTGTAGAAACCCTGCAACTGATGTTTGGAGCCATCGTTTAGCTCCACATCCAGGGTAAACTCTTCGATCAATTCATAGTTGAGCAACAATTCAATAAAGACCCGACTCTGCTCGCGACCCTGATAAATAGCCTCTAATATCGAACTGATACGCTGCAAATAAAGACTGCTGCCCCCTTGCTCGAGAAAAACTGCCTCCCCATCGCTGTCGCTGATTCTCGGGCTGTCCATGTCAATATGAATCAGCCGCTGCTCGTCCTCGGCACTACCAGCGGTGCGACCCTGTTGTGGCTGGCCAATCAAAAAGGGCTGGCGCTCTAGCATTAATGGCACATAGCTGGCGTCCCAATTATCACCATCCAAGAACAGATTTTCCTCTTCTTCAAAGCCGAGCAAGGCGGCGGTGTAAAACAGTCCGGTGTCTGGGTCTTTGCAAAAACAGATGGGAAAATGAGTTTGGATGTCTCGAAACTCAAAGGGAAAGGTTAATACCGAGGCAATATTGTCGCCATAATCTGCAGACCTTTGGGTGATAATTTTAAGGTCTTTGTGATTGATATTGTCCAGTAGCACATGATTGGCCATGCGGGCTCCCGATAAGCACTTCGGTGTTATTTTTAGAGCCTCAATATACCTATTATCCAGAGGGATTGGAATAAACCAAAGCGGCACCGCAAGAGGCTCAACGCAACCAGCGCCCCTGTTAGCCCAAACGAAAAAAGCCGGTGGGCTGGGGGCTTTTTCCTGGGGCTCAGGGCTTTTTCCTGGGGCTCAGGGCTTTTTCCTGGGGCTCAGGACTTTTTTTAAGCTCAGGGCTTTTTTAAGCTCAGGGCTGTTCTTGAACTCCGGACTGTTACCCCCTAGAACACATAGCGAGCACCAAAGTTGTAACGGGCATGGCCCACGCCGTATTCCCGCACCTGATAGGTTGATCGGCCGTGGACACGCTTATCTTCTTCGGTGAGATTAATACCTTCAATAAATACCGACAGCTGATCATTGATTTCGTAGCTGATATTCATATCAAACTGATAGTACTCTTCAACATACAGCGGGTCGCGGGCTGCAGAGGCCAAAAACTTATCCCGCCAGTTCCAAGCCAGACGCACCTGCAGGCCGTCTTTGTCATAGAACCCCACCAGGTTGGCAGTGTTACTCATGCCCGGCACCACCCACTGCTCTTCATTGAAGTTATTGTCGTAATCCAGATCACCGTCAACAATGGTGTAGTTGGCCTGAAAACCAAAGCCCGAGTCACCAAAGCTGTGCTGGGCCATTAGCTCCCAGCCTTTAACCTTGGTCTCACGCTGGTTAATAGGAATGGTCACATCAAAAATAGCCACCGGATCTCCTTCAATACCAGTCACAACTACTTCGATATCTTCACCTTCCCCGGTGATTTCAACATTGGCTTCGTTGCCATAGTTTTCGGAGTAATAGGTATTGAGGTCGCCGTAGTCGAAATCAAATCTGGGATCACCCCCGGTCAAGGCTTCAACGGCCTGATTAAACAAATCACTTTCGATCGGTGTGTACAGCTCAGTAAACAGCGGCTGATCTTCAAAGGTTTTGCTGGTGATAAAGTTGTCGACATCTTTGGCCCAGAAGCCTGCTGACACATAGCTGCCCTCGGCGTAGTACCATTCCAAAGACAGGTCGATATTGGTGGACTCCATGGGCAATAACTGCGGGTTACCGCGGCGGCCACCACCGCCATCAGAACCCAGATAGTCAATAATTAGCGCCCCCTTGAGGTCATTATAAACAGGGCGGGTTACAGTCAGGCTGTAGGAAGCGCGCAAAATAAGGTCATCGATAATTTCCATATCAAAGTCGAGGCTGGGCAAAAACATGCTGTAAGCACCGTCGATCTCAGAGAATCCCTGAATGGTGTTGCCCTCGGTGTCTTTCTGCTCGTACAGATTAAAGCGATTGTCGACAATGCTCCATTCCACCCGATCATACAGAGGCACTAGCGCCTCGGAGTGCACCTCAGTATCTTCAAAGCGCAGGCCGTAATAGACATTTACCGGTCTGTCCATTAGATCACCTACCCAGTGCGCCTGGATATAAACAGAGGTGGACTCTTCAGTGGTCAGCTCATCGAGATCAAAATCATAGGAGGGGCAGAAGCCGGTTAAACAGGGGCCACCATCCCCCACTACATCGCCATGGGCACCGTCTCGCAACAGCTGTTCACTGAGATCGATCATGGCTTCAAAATCCCAAGTAAAAAACTGAGTTACCTGACGGGCATCACCACTGCCAGCTATGCCATCATAGATGCCCGCCATGGAGTCCACGACCAGCAAATCGGCAATATCGCCCGGCACGCCCACGCCACTCCAGGCATTGCGAGCGACTCCTTTGGACTGGCCGCGATTGCTCACCTCAACGCGGGCCACGCCAAAGTTGATGCTATGGCCCTGATCAAAGATAAATTCGCCATCAAACTGTAACTGCTCAACGTCCATACGGTTGTGGAAGCTGCCGAAAGAACTACCGGAGAGCTGCATATCACTGGCGCTAATCTGGTCAACTCGAGAAATTTGGTTGTAGGAGTTGCGCTCCCCCAACTGCACTTCCAGAACCGGCATACCATTGGCGGTAAAGTATCCAGAAGTGGTGATTCTGTTGAGTGCTGCAACAGCCATAAAGCCACCGGAGCCGTGTTTGCTGTTAGGTCGCGACTCACCACTGGAGTCATGGTAGTCCATACTCAGGGTTAGATTGTCGCTGGCCTGCCATTCCAGATTAAAGCCAACGGATTTGTTTTCGTCGACGGTGGCGTAGAGGCCTACACCCTGAAGATTGTCTGCGGCACAACCAATCTGGATATAACTTGTGGGCGACCAAATATTGCCCTCCTGCACCCACTCGCTCTCTCTGGTGGCACAACCTGGATCAAACCAGGCCGACAAATCCTGATGCTGAGTGTTAATTTGATTCTCGGCATAGGTGTAATCCAATGTGCCTGTCAGGGTCTCAATGGGACGCCACTGAAAGGTCAGCTGACCATTGGTGCGCTCGCGATGAAAGTCATCCAAGTTGTACTGAATATTGGTGGGAATGGCATAAATACCCTCAGTCACCTGGCTGGGAAAGTTAACAGCACTGGAGTCGCCAACTGCAATTGAGCCCCATTCCGCATCGGAATGATCATTGTCCATCTGCTCTTGGGTCACAAAGTTGCGACCCATAAAATTCTGGGTGGTAGCCGATTGATCGCCGCCATCGCGCTGCTGATTGCTTACGGAAAGAGCAACACCAAAGGTATCTTCGGCAAAGGTCTGACTAAACAGCCCAGCAAACTCTGGATTGACGCTACTGCCATTGCGGGTGCCGGGATCATAAACACCTTTGGTGCTGACAACAGCTTTTGTACCAGGCATTTCAAGGGGCCTGCTGGTTTTAACATTAACCACCGCACCAATACCACCGGTGGCCACATTGGCCCGTCCGGATTTATAAACCTCTACTGCAGAAATTCCCTCCGAGGCGATATTGCCAAAATCAAAAGAGCGTCCGCCCGTAGTGGGCATCTGACGGCTGTTAAACGTGACTATATTAAAGTCGGGGCCAAAGCCGCGCACGGTGATTTTAGAGCCCTCACCTCGGTCGCGTTCAATGGCAACCCCGGTGATACGCTGCAGGGATTCCGCCAAATTGGTGTCGGGGAATTTACCAATATCCTCGGCGGAAATACCGTCGACAATACCTTTGGCATCGCGCTTGATATCCATTGAGCGCTGTAAGCTAGCCTTGATACCTGTGACAACAATCTCTTCGATAAAGCCTTCTTCAGCGTCGGGGTAACTATCTTGGGCATGGGTACCTGCAGACAGTGCCAGAGCAATACTGCCCGCCAGCAAACGTCGCTTGAACTGAGTTTCACTGATCATAATTTACCCCTGCCACCCTGATGTTTTGAATACTGCCGGAACTATTTTTTGTTAATGCCATTTTTGTTATTTCCAAGGTCTATCGCCTGGTTAGTCTGATCCAGTTGACGTTAATTGCTCCGCCAAGGAAGTCCAGTCGCAATGTCTGTTCACCAGCGACCAGCGGCACCTCACTGCTCTGGGTGATCCAGTTCTGCCAATCCCCGGTAGAGAGCAGCG
>ERZ1039804.1442-NODE-1442-length-13564-cov-4.964172_pt1 | contig 13564 bp, 9 predicted proteins | sample MGYA00383089_ERZ1039804 | MGnify/ENA primary metagenome ERZ1039804 (study PRJEB29581, sample SAMEA5548359) | metagenome | biome: marine; feature: coastal; material: water | depth 1 m | study: Short-term variability in the microbial, nano- and picoplankton...
ACATATTATTTGACATGCCAAAAACTAAATCGAATACGATTAAAGTAATTGGTGTAGGTGGTGGTGGAAGCAATGCTGTAAATCATATGTTTACGCAGCACATTAAAGGAGTCGATTTTGTAATTTGTAATACAGATTCGCAAGCGTTGGAAAACAGCCCAATTCCGAATAAAATTCAACTAGGTGCCAATTTGACTTCTGGTTTAGGTGCTGGAGCAAATCCAGATGTAGGTGCAAAAGCAGCACAAGAAAGTATCGAAGAAATTCAGCAAATGTTAAACACACAGACAAAAATGGTGTTTATTACCGCTGGTATGGGGGGAGGAACAGGAACAGGAGCTGCTCCAATTATTGCTAAAATAGCCAAAGACATGGATATTTTAACTGTAGGAATTGTAACTATGCCTTTTCAGTTTGAAGGAAGAATGCGATCTAAACAAGCCCAGATTGGGATTGATACTTTACGAAATAACGTAGATTCTTTAATCGTAATCAACAATAATAAATTAAGAGAGGTCTATGGGAACCTTGGCTTTAAAGCAGGTTTTTCCAAAGCTGATGAAGTATTGTCTACTGCAGCACGTGGTATTGCAGAAGTAATTACACACCACTACAAACAAAATATAGATTTACACGATGCCAAAACAGTACTTTCTAATAGTGGAACCGCTATTATGGGGTCTGCAAAAGAAGAAGGAACAAACCGAGCAAAAAATGCGATTGTAAAAGCCTTAGATTCTCCATTGTTAAATGATAATAAAATTACTGGCGCTAAAAATGTGTTGTTGTTAATTGTTTCCGGAAGCAACGAAGTTACATTAGATGAAATTGGAGAAGTAAATGATTATATTCAAACAGAGGCTGGATATGATGCCAATATCATTATGGGAATCGGAGAAGATGATTCTCTTGGAGATGCCATTGCAGTAACCATTGTTGCAACTGGTTTTGCTGCAGATCAACAAAGTACAATCACCAATACAGAAGTGCGAAAAATTGTACACACCCTAGAAGACGAACAGAAAGCAACCTATAATTTCTCGGACACACCAATTCAAAAATCATCTGCTTTTGATGCACCATTGTCCAACAAACCTTCTCCTAAAATTGTACACATTTTAGAAGATGAAGTCGAGGAAGTAGCGCCAAAAATGAACTTAGTTCCAACAACGGAAAGTATTAAAAACACACAAGTTGTTTATGATGAAATTGCGATAGAAACTGTTTCTGAAGACGATTTTATCATCACAGAGGTGTCTGTTACAGAAAGTGAAATTATCCCAGAAACTACAGAGCCAATGGCACTCCAGGGCGATTTGTTATTTGATTTGCCTTTACATTCTTATGAAGAAGTGTCACCCACCGAAGAAATTCGTTTTGATCTCAATGCTGTTGAAGAAACAAAAGAAGTTGTCAATGTAAATGAGATTGAAGTTTTTGGTGCAGAAGAAATTATCTTTGAGAAGAAAGCTCCCGAAACAAGATATGTTTTAGAAGATTTTGATGTACAGCCAACCATTGGGAAAAGTTCTTCAATAACAGCAAATGCTGTTGAAGAAGAAAGCATGCAGTTTGAATTAAAAACGGGAAGTCCTCAGGTAGAAATTAATGATATAGTAACCGAAAGCGAAGAGGTTTCTCCTTTAAGTTTGACTATTTCTGAGTTGCAGAAAAGAGCCGAAGAGCGAAGAAAAACAATGAAAGGGTTCAATTATAAGTTTTCAGATCAAATGAATAAAAACATTGACGATCTAGAACGAGAACCAGCATTTAAAAGATTGGGTTTAGAGATTGATCTTGTAGATCGATCAATTAGTAACTCGAAAACACCTTTAAGCAGTGAAGACGATACCATTCAATTAAAATCGAATAATTCTTTTCTACACGATAATGTAGATTAATTGTAGAGGTATTCATAATGCATTTAAGTCATCTCTAGAGATGACTTTTTTTTGATTTAACACCGACACCGCTATGAGTGACTTTATTTCTGTGTCTCATAAAAAAACCTTCAGTAGCCTGAAGGTTTTTTTAATAGAACATGTAAGCTAATTTAGTTTACGGCTTCTTTAATTCGTTGAATCGCTTCTTTTAATTGGACAACAGATGCTGCATAAGACATTCTAATACAGTTTGGAGCACCAAAAGCATCTCCAGTTACCGTAGCAACATTTGCTTTTTCTAATAATAACAATGAAAAATCATTTGCATTTTCAATTTTCATCCCATGAACTGTTTTTCCAAAAAAAGCAGAAATATCTGGGAACACATAAAAAGCACCTTCAGGAATGTTTAGTTTAAATCCTTCTATTTCACCCAATAGATCCAATACAAGATCTCTACGTGTTTTGAATTCATCTACCATGTATTGTACTTTTTCAACAGGAGCTAAAACGGCAGTAATTGCAGCTCGCTGAGCAATACAATTGGTTCCTGAAGTAATTTGTCCTTGCATTTTAGTACATGCTTTTGCAATCCATTGAGGAGCGCCTAAATAGCCAATTCTCCAGCCCGTCATTGCAAATGCTTTTGCCAATCCGTTGACGGTAATAGTTCTGTCGAACATGTTTTCAATGGCTGCAAAACTGAACGGTTTTACCCCATAATTGATGTGTTCGTATATTTCGTCAGATAAAATATAAATCTGTGGGTGCTTTTCTAAAACAGCTGCCAATGCACGGTATTCCTTTTCGCTGTAAATACTACCACTCGGGTTGTTTGGCGAATTGAAAAAGACCATCTTTGTTTTTGGCGTAATCGCTGCCTCCAATTGTGCAGGCGTTATTTTAAAATCATCGTCTATGGAAGATGGGATTTCAATAAATTTTGCTTCACATAAAATGGCAATTGCTGAATAACTCACCCAATACGGTGCAGGAAGTAGTACTTCATCACCTGGGTTCAATAATACTTGTGCTACATTGGCAATCGATTGTTTTGCTCCCGTAGAAACTACAATTTGATTTGGTTGGTATACCAAATCATTGTCGCGCTTAAACTTTGTGCAAATCGCTTCTTTCAATTCTACATACCCATCTACAGGTGTATATGAGTTGTAATCTTGGTTGATAGCTTCAATAGCAGCATCTTTAATAAAATCGGGTGTGTTAAAGTCTGGTTCCCCCAAACTCAAACTAATAATATCGATTCCTTGTCCTTTTAACTCTCTTGCTTTAGCAGCCATTGCTAAAGTTTGTGAAACAGGTAAACTGCTAATTCTGTCCGATAATGGATGTGTCATTTTTAAAGATAATTGTAGTTGTGCTCATGCTAATTCTGGTTTTTGTCCTAAAACACCTAAATGTCTAAAATGCTCGGCAACTGCTTTGGTCATTGTTTTGTATTCGTTGTAAGGCAAATTAAACTCTTTGGCGGTTTTTTTTACAATTTTAGCTAATTTTTGATAATGGACATGAGAAATATGTGGGAAAATATGATGTTCAACTTGATGGTTTAAGCCTCCTGTATAGAAGTTTACCAACCAGTTAGTAGGCGCAAAGTTAGATGTAGTATATAATTGATGGACTGCCCAAGTGTGTTCTAAATTTCCATCTTTATCTGGGATCGGCATTGCTGTGTTTGGAACAATGTGTGCCAATTGAAAAACAAGACTTAAAATCATTCCAGCCGTATAATGCATGACAAAAAAGCCAATAAGTATTTTCCACCAGGCTACGTCTAAAACCACTAGTGGTAAAACAATCCATAGCGCGTAATACACTACTTTAGAGATGATTAATTTTGTCCATTCTACCTTTGGGTTTGGAAATTTACCATAAGAGAGCTTGCGCTTTAAATATCGGTGCATTTGTTTTACATCTGTTGTAATTGCCCAATTGATCGTAAGTAATCCATATAAGAAAATAGAATAGTATTTCTGAATTTTATGAATTTTTAACCACTTAGCATGCAATGAAAAACGAATAATTCTACCCGCATCAATATCCTCATCATGATCCTTTATGTTTGTGAAAGTATGGTGCAGAACGTTGTGTTGTACTTTCCAGTTATATACATTTCCAGCAAGAATGTAGATGCTACTTCCCATTAACTTATTGACCCATTTTTTACTCGAAAATGATTCATGATTGCTGTCATGCATTACATTCATACCAACACCCGCCATTCCAATTCCAGTAACAACCATTAGTATAGGCATTAACCATTGCGGCATTGAAATGGTTAAAATTAAGATAAAAGGAACTAAAAATACAGAGAACATCAAAACAGCTTTTGTGTACAGTTTCCAATTTCCAGTTCTTTTTACATTATGCTCCTTAAAATAACCATTGACTCTTTTGTTCAATATTCTGAAGAATTTTGCTTTATCGATTCGTGAAAAATTGATTGTTTTCATTACTGTTTTTTTGATGTTGATCTACAAAAATAATCTTTTTGAAGCTGCTATTATAAGAAACGTTCAGTTTTGTGAAGAATTGTTTGTTACAAAAAGCTATTTTTGCCGATGAAACAGATCAACGATGGAAATTATACAAAAGTATTTTACACAACTCAGCCCAACTCAAATCGCACAATTCTCCAAGCTCAAAGAATTGTATCAAGATTGGAACCTAAAAATTAATGTAGTTTCTAGAAAAGACATTGATGAATTGTATTTACGGCACGTTTTACATTCCTTAGGAATTGCAAAGGTAATTCAGTTTAAACCAGGATCTAAAGTGATGGATGTTGGAACTGGTGGTGGTTTTCCTGGAATTCCATTGGCTATTTTATTTCCAGAGACGCAATTTCATTTGGTAGATTCTATTGGGAAAAAGCTAAAAGTAGTGAAAGACGTTGTTGAAGGTTTAGGCTTGGAAAATGTAAGTACAACCCACGGAAGAGTAGAAGAGGTAAAAGAGACCTATGATTTTATCGTAAGTAGAGCCGTGGCTCAGATGGAAACCTTTGTCCGATGGACAAAAGGGCGAATTGCTAAAAAACAAAATCACGAGTTAAAAAACGGAATTTTATATTTAAAAGGTGGAGACTTGACAGACGAGTTACAACGCTACACTTCAGCGACCCTATACGATTTGCCAGCCTATTTTGAAGAATCATTCTTTGAAACAAAAAAAGTGGTGCATTTAGGTATGAAATTTCAATAGTACTGGCAGACTTATTCATTTTACGACAACCCAGAAATTACACCTTGATCGTCAATGGTCATGTTTTCAGATGCAGGAACAGCAGGAAGGCCAGGCATGCGCATCATTTTCCCTAAAATAGGAATCAAAAACTGAGCGCCCGCGGCTATTTCAATTTCTCTTACTGTTACCGTAAATCCTTTAGGCCTCCCAATTAATGTATCATTATCAGAAAAAGATTTCTGTGTTTTTGCCATGCAAATTGCAAAGTCATTGAATCCAAGTCGGTCAATTCGTTTTAGATTTAAGAGAGCTTTGTTGTCATATACCACCTTATCTGCCCCATATATTTCTTTGGCAATTTTCTCGATTTTCTCTTTTACAGGATCCTCCCAATCATACAAAGCCTTGTACTGTGTTGCTTTATTTTCTACGATATCTACTACGGCTTCTGCAAGTGCTTTGGTGCCCTCTCCTCCTTTTGCCCAACCTTCAGATACAACTGCTTGAACACCCAAAGCAGCACATTTTTGAATGACAAATTGAACTTCTTCTTCGGTATCGGAAGCAAAAGAATTGATTGCGACAACCGGTTCAATGTTAAACTTTCGCACATTCTCAATATGTTTTTCTAAATTTTTAAAACCGCCAGCGACCCGCTCTAAATGGGGTGTATTATAGGCTTCTTTCTTGGCACCACCATGATGTCGTAACGCTCTAATAGTTGCTACAAGGACAACACATTTAGGATTCAATTTTGCGAATACCGATTTGATATTAAGAAACTTTTCAGCACCTAAATCGGCTCCAAAACCCGCTTCAGTAACCACATAATTCGACAAAGACAAGCCCATTTTTGTTGCAATAATGGTATTGGTTCCTTGAGCAATATTTGCAAAAGGTCCTCCATGAATGATTGCTGGATTTTCTTCGAGTGTTTGCACCAAGTTTGGCTTAATGGCATCTTTTAATAGAATTGCCATGGCGTTTTCTGCTTTTAGATCTCTTGCAAAAACAGGTATATTGTCATAAGTAAGTCCAATAAGAATTGCCCCCAGTCGCTGTTTTAAATTTTTAAAATTGGTTGCCATACAAAGGATTGCCATGACCTCAGAAGCAGGGGTAATGTGAAATCCATCTTGTCTTGGAATCCCATTAGCCGTTCCACCCAATCCAATGGTAGTGGCTCTCAATGCACGGTCATTCATGTCAATTACTCGTTTCCAAAGAATGGTTCTGGGGTCTATATTTAGATTGTTTGTTTTGCTTTGTAAGTTATTGTCAATTAGAGCTGCGAGTAAATTATTTGCTTTTTCAACGGCATTAAAATCACCTGTAAAGTGCAAATTGATGTCTTCCATAGGTACTACTTGAGAATATCCTCCACCAGCGGCACCCCCTTTTATTCCAAAAACAGGGCCTAAAGAAGGTTCGCGCAAGACTACTGTTGCTTGTTTGCCTATTTTATTGAGTCCTTCCGTTAGGCCAATAGAAACCGTTGTTTTTCCTTCACCCGCCGGAGTCGGTGTGATAGCGGTTACTAAGATGAGATTGTTTTTAGCAACTTGCTTCTCATTAATTAAATGTAAAGGAAGTTTTGCTTTGTATTTTCCATACATTTCTAAATCATCCTCAACGACTTGTAGTTTTTTTGCAATGTTTTTGATGTGTACTAATTGTTTTGCTTGCGCAATTTTAATGTCTGATAAATGGGTCATTTTAATGCTAATTTTACAGATTACTTTCTTTTTCTTTTATTGTTATTAAACCCTTATTAATAAAGATATTTCTTTGTTCAAAATAGGCAGATGATATTGCTTATTTTTAAAACAAAATACAACTACTTATAAATGTAAGAAAATAATTGGTTGAACTGCTATGAAATAGTATATTTGCTCGTTTTAAACTAAAGAAGTCGACATAAATATAACTAAAAGATGCAAAACAAAGGACTTATTAAATTATTTGCTATCCTATTTGGATTAGTAAGTTTATACCAATTATCATTTACATACTTCGCAAGTAAAGTAGAAAAAGATGCTGCGAACTATGCTACCAAAATGGTACCTACCAACGATGCGAGAGAAAAAGTTGCTTTCGAAAGAAAGTATTTAGACAGTGTCTCTAATCAAGAAGTTGTAAATCTAGAAGTTACTAAATACACTTACGACGATATTAAGGAGAAAGAAATGAACCTTGGTCTTGATTTAAAAGGGGGTGTAAACGCAATTTTACAGGTTTCTGTAAAAGAAGTTTTAAAAGGATTGTCTAACGATTCAAAAAACGAAGTCTTTAACAATGCATTAAATGCTGCTGACCAGAGGTTGAAAAGCAGTAATGATACCTACTTAGATTTATTCTTTGAAGAATTTGAAAGCATCGCAGGAACTACAAAACTAAGCGATCCTTCTATTTTTGGAACAAAATCATTACGAGATAAAATTAAATTTGACGAAGCCAATGAGGTTGTCAAAGAGGTACTTCAAACAGAAATCAATAGCTCTATCAATACCGCTTTTGATGTTTTAAGAAGTAGAATTGACAAATTTGGTGTAACACAACCCAATATTCAAAGAATTGGAAATTCTGGTAGAATTCAGATTGAATTACCAGGGGCTAAAGATATTGATCGAGTTACAAAATTAATTACAAGCAAAGCTGAATTACAGTTTTGGGAAGTATATTCCAATGCAGAAGTACAGAACTATTTCTTTAGTGCGAATGCAAAAGTTGCAGAATTACTAAAAGTAGATATCGTTGAAGAAGAAACAGCAGTTGATGATGCAGCCGATGACTTAGATGATATCTTAGGTGCTAGCAAAGATTCAACAAAAGTGGTTCAGAAAGATTTGTTTACTTATTTGTTTCCAAACGTAGCTCAAAACCAACAACATAGTTCTTTAGTTGCTCAGGCAAAAGTGTTAGACACGGCACAAGTAAATAAATTATTAAATCTGAAACAAGTAACAGATCTACTACCAACAACTTTAAAGCATGTAAAATTCTTATGGGATTACAAGCCATCAAAATCTGAAGATGGCACGGAGTTAATCGCTTTATATGCAATTAAGTCTAACAAAAATGATAAAGCCCCAATTGAAGGAGATGTTATTTTAGATGCATCACAAGAATTTAGCCAATTGAATAAGCCAGAAGTAAGCATGACCATGAACAGTTATGGTGCGAAACTTTGGGAGAAAATGACCACTGAAAACGCAGGGAAATTTGTTGCTGTTGTTTTAGATGATTATGTATACACAGCCCCATCAGTAAATCAACCCATTACAGGTGGAAGAACTTCGATCTCTGGTGGATTAATGACAGTTTCTGAAGCAAAAGACATTGCAACAGTTTTAAAAGCAGGGAAGTTACCAGCAACAGCAAGAATCATCGAAGCAGAAGTTGTTGGACCCTCTTTAGGAAAAGAAGCAATCGATTCTAGTTTCCTTTCTTTTGGATTGGCAATTTTATTGGTTTTATTATGGATGACCCTTTATTACGGTAAAGCAGGTTTATATGCAGATATTGCTTTAGCAGTAAACATTTTATTCATCTTTGGTATTTTAGCATCCTTCAACGCAGTGTTAACACTGCCTGGTATTGCCGGAATTATCTTGACCATTGGTATGTCTGTAGATGCCAACGTAATTATCTTCGAAAGAATTAAAGAAGGATTGTTCAAGAAGAAAGGTTTGAAACAATCTGTAGAAGAAGGATTTTCTGTAAAAGGAGCCTTGTCTGCAATTATTGATGCAAACATTACAACCTTATTAACAGGGATTATTTTGTATGTTTTTGGAACAGGACCTATCAAAGGTTTTGCATTGACCTTAATGATCGGTATTGGTACCTCTTTATTTACAGCGGTATTTATTACACGCCTTCTCATTGACGGAGCGATTCGTAAAGGTTCAAAATTAACATTCAATACTTCTATTTCAAAAGGATGGTTCCAGAACTTAAATATTGAGTTTTTAAGAAAGCGTAAATTGGCATATTTCATTTCAGGAGCAATTATTGTTGCAGGAATAGCCTCTATTTTCTCTATCGGATTAAAGCAAGGTGTCGATTTTAAAGGAGGACGTTCTTTTACCGTTCGCTTTGACAAGTCTATGAATGCTACCGAAGTTGCAGAAACCTTAAAAAATGCCTTTGGTACTGCTCCAGAAGTAAAAACATACGGTTTAGACAATCAATTAAAAATAACCACTGTTTTTAGAATTGACGAAGAAGGACCTACTGTAGATGAAGAAGTGCAAAATGCATTATTTACAGGTTTAAAACCTTATATTGGAACTACTTCTTATAGCGATTTTAAACCCGGTTTCGAAAAAGCTAAGAATGCTAACGGAATTATGAGCTACAGAAAAGTAGATCCAACCATTGCCGATGATATTAAAACATCAGCACTTTGGGCAGTATTTGGTTCCCTATTTATAGTTTTCTTGTACATCTTATTACGTTTTAGAAAAGTATCTTATTCTATTGGAGCCGTAGTAGCAGTATTCCATGATGTATTAATTGTATTAGGTGTTTTCTCTATTACCTATAACTTCATGCCTTTTGACATGGAAATTGGACAATCCTTTATTGCCGCCATTTTAACCGTAGTTGGGTATTCGTTGAATGATACCGTGGTTATCTTTGATAGAATTAGAGAGTTTGCAGGAATCAACACCACTTGGAAATATAGCCAAGTTGTGGACAAAGCCTTAAGTTCTACTTTAGGAAGAACTATAAATACATCTTTAACAACATTATTAGTAATGATCGTGATCTTCTTATTTGGAGGAGACTCCATTAAAGGATTTATGTTCGCATTAATAGTAGGTGTAGCAGTAGGTACCTATTCATCATTATTTGTGGCAACACCAATTATGTACGATACGACTAAAGAAGAAGAAAAGAACAAATAGTTCTCTTTTAAAATAATTGAAAACCGTTTTGCTTTTGCTGATTTTATTTCAGTATTTCAAAACGGTTTTTTCTATTCAAAATCAAGACCCTATCTTTGCCATCTGATGAATATTATAAAACTTCATGATTTATATTTCAAAACCTTTATTACAAAGGAAGAGATCGCAGGCATTGTAACGTCTTTAGCCAAACAAGTAAAAGAAGATTTACCAAAAGATGAAATTCCTATTTTTGTAGGGATTTTAAATGGATGTTTTTTGTTTGCTGCAGATTTTATAAGAGAATTTAATGGAAACTGTGAAGTCTCTTTTGTAAAACTCGCTTCCTATGAAGGCACAACATCAACAGCAAACGTAAAACAACTTGTGGGTCTCAATGAAGATTTAACAGGAAGAACCGTTATTATCCTAGAAGATATTATAGATACTGGAGCCACTTTACAAGAAATTTATAACATCTTCAGAGAAAAAAAAGTAAAACAACTTAAAGTAGCATCGCTCTTCTTTAAACCCGATGTTTTTAAAAAAGAACTCCCCATTGCTTATATCGGAAAAAGTATCGAAGATAAATTTATCGTAGGTTACGGATTAGATTACGATGGTTTGGGAAGAAATAAAGCAGCGATATATCAACTAACAACACCCCCAAAAATGAAAAACATTGTATTATTTGGACCTCCCGGTGCAGGAAAAGGAACACAAGCAACCTTGTTAAAAGAAAAATATGATTTAGTACACATCTCTACAGGAGATGTTTTTAGATACAATATTAAAAACAAAACCGAATTGGGCATATTGGCTAAAACTTATATGGATGCTGGTAATTTAGTGCCCGATGAGGTAACCATCAATATGTTGAAAGCAGAAGTGGAAAAGAATGCCAATGCCAATGGTTTTATTTTTGATGGTTTTCCAAGAACTGCATCCCAAGCCATCGCTTTAGATACTTTTTTAGCCGAAAAAGGAGAGAGAATAAATGGAATGGTGGCCTTAGAGGTTTCCGAAGATTTATTAGTTGAGCGCTTGTTGGAAAGAGGGAAAACAAGTGGAAGAGCCGATGATACCGACGAAGAAAAAATTAGAAATCGTTTCAACGAATACAACACCAAAACAGCTATCTTAAAAGATTTTTACCAAGAAAAAGGTACCTATCATGGAGTGAATGGTGTGGGTACTATTGAAGACATTACCGAGAGTTTATCAGCTGTTTTTGATACCCTTTAAATTGTTTGACAATACAATTGTTGAACCAATAAATAGAAATCATGACTGAAGGAAATTTTGTCGATTACATAAAAATATACGCATCTTCCGGTAAAGGAGGTCAAGGATCTATGCACTTGCACAGAGAAAAATTTATTACCAAAGGAGGTCCAGATGGAGGAGACGGTGGACGTGGAGGTCATATTATTTTACGTGGAGACAAAAACATGTGGACCTTGTTTCACTTAAAATTTAAAAGACACTTTAGAGCCGATCCAGGAGGTGCTGGAAGTGCAAGTAGGAGCACAGGAGCAGATGGTGCAGATGTATATGTAGATGTACCTTTAGGAACGATTGTTAGAGATGCCGATACGGATGAAGTGATTCTAGAAATTACAGAACATCAGAAAGAAGTTGTGTTGTTGCGTGGAGGAAAAGGAGGCTTAGGGAACTGGCATTTTAAATCCTCAACCAATCAAACACCAAGATATTCACAACCCGGAATGGATGGTGTAGAAGCTTGGTTGCGCTTAGAATTAAAATTGTTAGCAGATGTAGGTTTAGTAGGTTTTCCAAATGCAGGGAAATCTACACTTTTGTCTGTTTTAACGGCTGCAAAACCGAAAATTGCAGACTATGCTTTTACAACGTTAAAACCAAATTTAGGTATCGTAGAACATCGGAATCATCAAACGTTCGTAATTGCAGACATTCCTGGGATCATAGAAGGCGCTGCCGAAGGAAAAGGACTTGGACATCGATTTCTACGTCATATCGAACGAAACTCAACCTTATTGTTTTTAATTCCTGCCGATAGTGACGATATTAACAAAGAATATGCAATTCTTTTAAATGAGCTAAAGAAACACAATCCAGAATTGTTAGACAAAGATCGTTTGTTGGCCATTTCTAAATCGGACATGCTAGATGATGAATTAAAGGAAGAGATTGCTGCAGATTTACCAGACGGTGTAGAAACCTTATTTATTTCCTCAGTTGCCGAGTCTGGATTGCAAGAATTAAAAGATAAATTGTGGAAAATGCTGAACTAAGCTATGCATTTTAAAATAATGAGATATACCAAAATGCCCCTTTTGCAACAGAAGAAGGGGAATTTTACTTTTTTAATTGAATTTTAATGGGCAAACTGTATTTTGTAACTACAGGAATACCTCTTTTTCTTGCAGGAGTTATTTCAGGTAAGTTCTGAACGCTTACATTTAGCAAACTATCCAATGTTGGTAGTTGCATCTTGATGTTTTTAGAAGATTGAATTTCATCTAAAACTACAGTTCCCTTTGCTGAGATCAATAAATGAACAACCACAGTTTCTGAAATGGCTTCCTGTATTGTAAAAGAATTTTTTTTAAGTTCGGCGCCTATTTTTGCATGAATTGTATTTCTAAAACAAGTTGATTTTTCTTGCTTTGTTATGATTGAATCACACACCGGAAAAGAAGGTGAAAAATCTACTGAAGAGAAATCTATTATTGTGTCTAAAGGCACAGTTTTCGTATTGTCTAGCCCTATCACTAGATCACAAGAACTGCAAAAAAGAAGCAAGATTGAAAAAGCTAAAACACGCAAAAACATAGAATTAATTATTGTGTGAAATTACTAAATTTTATTGAGTTTTAATCTAATATAATTGGAAACGGAATCGATGAAGAAAAACTGTCTGATTTCATTTAACTATTTGAATATCCGTTTTTAAATTTTACTATTTTTAGTTTTAAAAAAGTATAACAAACGTTTTGTATTTTCGTTATACTTTAAAACATATTTATGGATATTTTTTTATTGCTAATAGGATTTTTGTTGGTTTTACTTGGTCTTATTGGCGCATTTTTACCTGTTTTACCAGGCCCTCTAACGAGTTGGTTCGGGCTTTTAACATTGCACCTTACGAGTGTAATTCCGTTAAACTGGACTTTTTTAGGGATAACATTAGTCGTTGCAATTTTAATTTGGATTTTAGATTATTTCATTCCCGCCATGGGGACTAAAAAATTTGGAGGGAGTAAATACGGCGTATACGGAACCACTATAGGTTTAATTATCGGACTCTTCGTTCCAATTCCATTTGGTATTTTAATTGGTGCTTTCTTAGGTGCGTTCATTGGAGAGTTGATTTATGATAGCAAGGATATGAACAGAGCCATTAAAGCTTCTTTTGGTTCTTTTATAGGCTTACTCGCTTCAGCATTCATCAAGTTTTGTGTAGCCTTTATATACGGTATCCTCTTCTTCATGAAAATCTGGGAATATAAGAGTGTGTTGTTTTAATATTTTTTCAATAAAATACAAAAAAAAAGCGTCCCATTTAAGGGAAGCTTTCCATTGGTTAACAAAACCATG
>ERZ1039804.1459-NODE-1459-length-13443-cov-7.404467_pt1 | contig 13443 bp, 11 predicted proteins | sample MGYA00383089_ERZ1039804 | MGnify/ENA primary metagenome ERZ1039804 (study PRJEB29581, sample SAMEA5548359) | metagenome | biome: marine; feature: coastal; material: water | depth 1 m | study: Short-term variability in the microbial, nano- and picoplankton...
AATGAACTTGGATCTACTTCGTTGAATGTGCAGGACTTGATGATATCCTTCAATGCACCTATAATCTGCAGATTATCCTTTGACTCTTGAGCCATCATGAGAATCTTTTCCTCTTTCACTAGGAAAGGACGAAACTCAATTGTCTTTTCTGATGACGGTATCACCGCCGTATATTTACTTGTTTCTAGTTTTGGTAATGCCATAGTATTACAATAATCTTGTTATTCCTCCAATCGCGTTTTTAATTCCAGAAAGAGCGGAGGACAATCCTCCTTCTGGCACAAAATCTTCATATGTCATTGTCACGGACAATTTCTGTATTCCATCTTGTGTTGAATTATTTAGATCAACAGCTTGGACACTTACAGGATATGCATTTAATAATTTTATTCCATAAACAGGAACATTTTTTTCATTAAGTTGCTGAATAATTACATCCCTTTGATAATCAGCATTATAATTTAATTTATAACTATCTGGGTTAATGATCATACTTGACCACTTATCAAACATCTTCTTCATATAATAATCATTGGTTAGATGAAAAGAGAATGTAACATCTTCATTGATATAACTATTAGGAACTTTGACAGCTTGTCTAAATTCTGAATGCTCAACTGTTTGAATCTGTCTACCTGGTATTGAACAACTCTCACATAATATACCTATATCACGAGGATCATTAATAAGTGATTTAGGATTGAAGTTACCAGATATCGCACTTATAGCAATATCCTGTAGATTAATATTAAGTAAAGACTGTTCAGGTGGAGACATGAAAACAGCAAATCTATTTGTTCTAGCGAGACCTCCACGCTTGCCTATTGATGATTTAAAATCATCGATTGAACCTGGTGCAACTGTTGATGCTATATCTGTAAATAATGACATTATATTTTTTTCCTTGATTCTGACCAGACCTTAGATTTATCTGCTTTCTTAAAGTTTTCTGTTGGCATGAATAACACTGTTTCCCATTGATCAGCCGGAACTTCTACAATCTTAGATCTTACATGGTCGGTTAAATAATGTTTAAAGCAAGGGTTGAATGCGCTCATTTTAGATGCACTCTTTAATAGATCATATGATAATTTTAACTTTGTATTACTATTATAACTTTTATTATTTGCGTATCCTGTAAGCTTATCAAAGAAAAGTGCTCTCTGTTTATGTGGTAGATAATGTAAATTCAATCCATAGAAGCCACCCTTTGCTTTTTCAACCATAAAGATTAAAGGAAATCTATCATAGTAAGGCAATGTCTTTTTATGTTTTGGATCATAGAAATACATAAACATTCTACCAGGCAATGGTTTAGCCTTTGTTTTAAAATTATCATCTTTGAGTAATTTAGTACGACTAATGTTCTGCATATCTTTCAATTTACTGCGAAACCACGCTAGAGATTTTTTAGTATTCTTTTCAATACCTGCTCTAAACGCATTAGCCTGTAATTTATCTGTATAAGAACTCGCCATATAAATCTATTTATATGATTATGTCAGTAGTTTTATACCCATTTTCTTTAAAGTGGTTTCATCCCAAATCTGAAATATCAATCCATTTCTCGAGGCAAAGTCTTGTGCAGCTTCCCACTTTGATATATTCTTGGCATATGTCATTACCTCATTTATATATTTCTTAGTCTTACGAGAAGATTTTTTTGGAGGTTGTGTTTGCTTCTTTGGTTTTATTTCAATCAGATAACACTTACCATCCTTCATTCGAATAAAAACATCAGTGAAGTATCTATGCATTTTACCATCGGTCTTACACCTATATGGTATCACAATCTCTTCACTGTTCCAACCTATTATATCAGAATTGTCATCACACCATCTAAACACTTGTCTTTCCCAATGAGATCTGTATGTAATATTACTAAAGTCGCCTTCATATTTTTTTAAATTCTTTGGCTTAAATTTACCCTTATAATATTTCATAATAGATTTTAATGTATAAATAGTATTTATATGAGTATTAATATCGACACTAGTTCATTTAAAATACCAAAACTTCCTTCCGTATCTGATGTATTTCAGATTGATGAGTATGTAGCCACTGGATCACCCATATTGATGTTTCCACCAAACATGAGAGGTCAATCGGATCATCTACCCTTAATTGAATTTAAAGTGTGGCAAGATGAGAATGCAAGCGAGGCTGAAAATACTGCTGTGTATTTACCTATTCCACCAAATATTTCTTTTAGTGATTCATCCTCTTATAATACTATTAATTTAGAAAGAATTGGGTCAAAGGTAGTACAACAGGTTGAAGAGGGTGATAAAGATATTAAAGAAGCAGCATCATCATTCTCAAGCTCTATATTAGATTCAATTGATGCCATCTCAGCAAAATTTATGCCAGGTGGTATTGGAGATTATAAAGCGCTTAAAGCAAATAAAATAGTCAATCCAAATAGTAATACTACATTTGAAGGTAATAATATTAGAAATTTTACATTCACCTTTAAGTTGATTGCAAAATCACAACCTGAGGCTATACAAATTAGAGATATACATAATATATTTAGAAAATATTCTTATGCAGCTAATGTCACAGAGGGATCGAATTTTTATATTTCATATCCATGCCCTTGGACTATTAGATTTATAAACTCTGGTGGAGAAGAGAATCCATATATACCAGGTATATGGTCATGCTATCTAACAACTATAGAGTCTACATTTAATTCGACATCAAATATGTATTTTAATGATGATGCTCCACTTGAGGTCGATATCACTCTCACCTTCCAAGAAACCAGAGTTCTAAATAGAACTGATATATTGAATATTAAGAAAGACGAAGCGAGAGGCATCGTAGCAGATGAAAGTTCTGGAAGATTTAAAGCAGGAACAATAACACTATCACCGCCACCAGATAATGTGGAGAATGGTGATGTACCAGGTGAAGGAGGAAATTAAATATGGCATTTTTTAGACAGTTTCCAACCATATCTTATAATACTCTATCTGATGGTATTATAAATGATGTTGTTGATATCTTTCGTCATGTAGATGTTAATGAGGTTCTCATTGATAATGCATCCACATATACTTTCTATGAGATAAAAAATGGAGAAAGACCAGATACTGTTTCAAGTAGATTATATGGGACACCCGATTATTATTGGTCATTCTTTATTGTAAATGATTCCCTTAAATCAGGTCTTAAATCATGGCCGATGGAATATAATCAACATAAGGAATGGATTGATCAAGAGTATGGTGATTATTCTATATTGATTTTTGCTCCAGTTCAAAAGAGAGTAATAATTGATGGTGAAGATACTATTGAACATGTTGATTATATGGGAGGTTTTGACTTCACTAATGTAGAGATTGTTGATCAAGATGGTAATAGTGCAAAGATTTTAAAATATGATATCAATTCATTACAACTCTGGGTACATGATATATCGAATACATCTTTCCTTAGTAAAGAAAATTTCAAGCTTCGATATAAAGCAAATCCATATGAAGGTGATGAATATGATAAATTCGAAGAAGAAAGACTTGAATGGTTGAAGAGTGTATATCTTTGGACACAGAAAAATTATCCAACATCTTACTATTCTTTTACTCTTAGAGATTTAGAAGAAGAGGGGATTGTATTTGATACACCAGAATATTATGAATTATTTTATACACAATATTTTCAGAATATCATTTTTGAAAGTAGAGATGTGTTTGCAAAAGCTCATAATGCACCAAAATTTTATTTAGATGCTGATCTTGAAGAAGAGAGTATTATTTCTGGTTTCCAGGCATATAATTTAGATTATGATTTTTCTGAACTTAAGATAGAGCCTTATATGAGAGGACAGCTTAAGGAATATGAAGAGGTGTATTCATCCTTCACAAAGGGATTAGTAACCGAGGTGCCAAATGATATATATACTAACACTTATACAAGTGGATCATATTTTATCTATCAACCAGATCCTGTATCAACTAGTATTTCTTATCTTGAGTATGAAGAGAAGAAAAACTTTGAAAATAGAAAAATAAGAATTATTCGAAAAGAAGTCATTGATGATTTTGTTGAAAGATATAAAGAACTTATTAAATCATAATGCCATCTTCAAATATAAATGTTTTAGAACAGGGATCTAAACAAGCTCTAACACCTGATTCCTTTAATTGTAAAGAAATTCTTATTAGAAATTATAAGGGTGTCGAAAAAGATATTCGTAATCTTGTTGTCAAGTTCACTATCAGCGAGAGTCTATACATGAATAGTATAGTAGCCAAGTTTGACATTAATGATTCCGCTAACTTCTTTGAAGAATTTCCGATCACTGGACAAGAAACAATACAATTGAAGTTGGAAAGAAAGTCTGTTTTTACGACTGGAGAGCCTAATGAAATAATTGATCTTTTCTTATTCGTTACTGAATATCCACTGTATGGAAGATCTGGTCAGCATAGACATGTCTATAGTTTATCCGCGATATCACCTCATGCATATACATCATCTTTTAGAAAGATATCTCGTTCATATGATGGACTTCTTTCAGATGAAATAAGAAATATAATTGTAAATGATTTAAAATTACCAAAGGATAATTTTAAATTAACAGGTGCACCGATTTCAAGATCAAAGGGGATTATTAATATTCAGGCACCTCTTAATGCAGCTAACTGGTTTCTTTCAAAAACATTTGATGAGCAGCTTGCACCGTTCTTCTTATTTCAGACACTATGGGGTAATGTACAATTATCATCTCTATCATCTTTCATTGAGCAGAAGCCATATGGTGAATACGTTTACACTAAAGGGTTTGCAAAAAATGCACAGACAAGTGAAGATTATTTAGAAAGAGCGAAGAGAATAATGGAACTTGCTTCTGATCTTAATATTGGTAAAATGTTCCAAGGAAAAGAAGGAGCATTTGGTTCAAAAAATAATTATCTTGATTATACTTCTAAGACGTATACAAATTATATCTATGAGTATGGTAAAGATTTACTATCAAAATCGAACTCTTTAGAAGATGGTACAGTATTATCTAAATCATTTCGTTCTTCAACTGAAGAAATTGATACTCTATCGGAAGCACACTGTGAATATACAAGTATTAATAGTGGTGCATATGGCCCAGATAATAATTTTAATGCTCTGAGGAAGGACACAAAGGGTGTAACAAAGGCATATCATGAAGTACTTGATACTAAATCTCATGAAATAGTATTATGTGGAGATATGGGATTGAATCCAGGTCGAGTAATAGATCTTAAATTTCAGAGAGCTATTGATCCGCAAAGCATGAAAAAGATGATCGATAAAAACCCTCGTGATTTATGGGATGAACATCTATCAGGGAGATATTTAATTGTCTCTACGATTCACACATTTAATGAAAGTAAATATTATACAAGTGTAAAGGTGAAACGAGATTCCTTTTCAATTGATATAAGTAAATAATATTATGAACGACGATTTTATATACGGTAAAGGATTCCATTGGTTCACTGGTGTGATCGAAGATATTAATGATCCCGAAGAGATGGGTCGTTATAAAGTAAGATGTTTTGGTTACCATACAGAAAATAAACAGTATATCTCAACAGAAGATTTACCTTGGGCCCACGTGATGTTACCTATCACATCTGCGAGTATGACAGGTATTGGTCAATCTGCAACTGGTATTCTTCAAGGAAGTTGGGTTGTTGGATTCTTTAGAGATGGAACAAATGCACAAGATCCTCTTATCATAGGTTCTGTTCCATCTGTAAGCACACTTGCATCAGATCCTATTAAAGGTTTCAATGATCCTTCTGGAAAATATCCTAAACTATTAGATGCTGCACCAACAAATGATACACCACAGCAAGCTCGAAAAGAATATAATAAAGCGGATAGTTATATTAATAGAGATGTTTTAAATAAAAAAGCACTAGAAGATCCATCTCATGTAACAGGATTTCCCCAGATTGATGCAACAGCACCGACCTACCCAAAAAATAAAGTAATACAAACTGAATCAGGACATGTGATTGAGTATGATGATACAGAAGGTAAAGAGAGATTGTTACAGTATCATAAGACTGGTACATATCATGAAGTACAGGCAACAGGTGATGATGTAACTGTAGTCAATGGTAAAGGATATAAACTTGTTATAAAGGATGAAAACGTGCGTGTCCTTGGAGCGTGTAATCTAGTTATAGATCAAAACTGTAATACACATATTAAAGGTGATTGGAATATTACTGTTGATGGTACTAAAACAGAGAAAGTAGCAGGTGATGTGACAGAGATATACTCAAGTAAACTTACACAGGATGTTACAGGTGTTGTCAATGAAACTTATAAGAGTAGCCAATCAACTCAAGTAACAGGTAATATCGATATAGATGGTGCACGAATTGATCTCAATTAATATACCTTTTCCTTATAAATAGATTATATGTCAAATGTACTTTCAGATTATAATAAAGAGAGATCATCTAATGTATCTAAGCGGGCTTTATATTCAGATCTTCCTATAAACTTTAAAGATGTTCATCCTAATTATAAGGATATAATTGCACTAAAAGATATTGACGCTGTAAAACAATCTGTTCAGAATTTGATTCTCACAAATCGTGGTGAAAGACCTTTTCAACCAAAGGTGGGTTCCAATATCACGAGATTACTTTTTGAACCTGCAGATGTATTTACAGCATCTGCGATTAAATCAGAAATTCTTACAGTATTAAAAAGATATGAGCCAAGAGTTACAGATGTAACTGTACAAGTTTTTGATAATTCAGATAGAAATGCATATAACATAACAATTGGATTTAAAGTTATTTTCTCAGAAATTCCTCAAGAAATTAATTTTTATTTAGAGAGATTAAGATAATAAATGAAACAGCTTAATGTAACAGAATTAGATTTCGATCAGATTAAAGCAAATCTGATAACATATTTTAAACAACACGAATCGGGTGCATATAAGGACTGGGATTTTGAGGGCTCGGGCTTGAACCAGATGCTTGATGTCCTTGCATATAATACACATTATAATGCTATTCTAGCGCATAACTCTTTGAATGAATCATTCATCGATTCGGCTCAGATAAGATCTAATGTTGTATCACGTGCTAAACTATTAGGCTACACACCACGAAGTCGTAAAGCATCTAGAGCCACACTCGCGCTTAGATTCTCAAGTTCAATCAATGAGGGGAGAGAATCCTACACATTTGCTTCTGGTAGTAAATTTACAACGGTTCTAAATGATATCACATATACATTTATTACGGTTGAAGATTATACAGTTCAACTTGATGCAGTAAATGATGAATATTTCTTTCCAAAGGTAGAAATTTATCAAGGTAGAATTAAGCATAATAAATATGTTGTTGATGATATCAATTTAAATCAAAAATTTGAGATTGATGATGATACAATTGATGTATCAAATCTTGAAGTAAATATATATGATAATGCGAGGACTAATTCATTTCAAGCTTATGTACCATTCAGTGAAATCGGTGGAGTGACAGGTGATTCTAATATATATTTTATAAATGAAAATTATGCTGGTAATTATGAAGTTTCTTTTGGTGATAATATTTTTGGTAAGAAACCTGATAGATTAAATATCATCGATTTCAAATATATTAGCACACTTGGTTCAGAAGCAAATGGTGCTACTATATTCAATTGGGTAGGATCAGGTATTTCTCCTAATATCACATTAATATCTAAATCTTCTGAAGGGGCAGAAAAAGAAGACATTGAATCAATTCGATTTAATGCACCACTGTCCTTTGTTGCGCAAAATAGAACTGTAACAATTGATGATTATAAATCAATCATTTCTCAAAATATTACAGGTATTCAAACACTTTCTATCTGGGGTGGTCAAGATAATAATCCACCAGAATACGGAAAGGTATTCATCAGTGGTAAACCTGTCGATGGTGATACATTAAGTATTCAACAAAAAGATGAAATCGAATCTCTATTGAAAAATAAAAAAGTTATCGCAATCTTACCTAAGATAGTCGATCCAGAATATACATACTTATATTTCGATGTTCTATTTAAATATGATTCTAATAGAACGAGTTTAGGTCAAGGGCAACTTCAATCAAAAGTTCGAAGAGTGATTGAAGAATATAATACTGATCAATTACAGCAATTTGATAATATCTTTAGATATTCACAATTACTTTCCATCGTGGATAATTCTGATTTTTCTATATTAAATTCATTTATTCGTGTGTTTGTATATAAAACTCTTGATATAAATTATGGTAATTTGACACCGATTGGATTGGATTTTGATATGGAACTTTATGGAGAAATTGATGAAGAAGAATCTATCATTTCTTCTGATCCTTGGACATTTGGTGGTATTACATATAGACTTGCAGATGAAACTAAGAACGGTTCGATTAATGAGAGAAATATTTATGCATATAGAGAAACCAGTTCTGGTGAAAGAATCAAGGTGTATAAATCAATTGGTTCATTATTTATGAAGGAGGGTATCGTGAAGATTAATCCACTTCCTGTTGAGCAGAATGAATCTATTAATATTTATGTTTCTCCTGCATCGAATGATATTGTTTCAAAAAGAAATAATCTACTATCAATTGATGTTGATAGAACTCAAATTACAGCCGATGTTGATACTATTTCTGTTTCAGGTTCATCTGGCGCAATTGATTATAAAACATTTAATAGACATCGTTAAGAATGGCTCATATCTCAATAGCATCTGCTTCTAATGTAAGCAAGCCTCATAATATAGAGACTACTCGTGTTAATACGATAATGCCTCAAGCAATAGTGAATAAGGCACAAGGTCTTGTTACTCTTCTTGAAGATTATTATGATTATTTAAATACGAACACCTTGCCATCACATGAGATCAGTAGCATCATTGATAATCATGATATTGATAGTGTTTCTGAACAATACATTGATTCAATAGGACAAGAGATTGCTAAGAATGTTCCAAATTCAAAAGTATTAGATAAAGTTTCTTTATATAAGAAAATAGTAAAATTTTATTCAATCCGAGGTTCTGAAGATAGTCTCTATGCATTTTTCAGAATCTTCTTTGATGAATATGCAAGTGTAACATATCCAAAAGAAAGATTATTTAAACTTTCTGAAGGTGATTGGGAACCTTCTAATGTTAAAGATGAGGTACAGTTGATTGGTAATTTATTATTGGGTAAATTAACAAATGATTCGATTAATACAACTTTTCAGATTAAAGATGATTCTGATGTTGTACTCGGGGAGGGACAACTTTCGAATTATGTAAATGTAGATAAATCATTTGATTATGATAACATTACTGATGGTATGGTAATGGGTTTTGATTCTAAACAAAATACTACAGACGACAGTTGGATATCAATCACCGATTATCCTTGGGTCGGCACATTTAAAAGAGGACTTAATTATCAAGTTGAATCTCAAGATATAAGATTTGACGGCTCAAATGATTTTATTCGTGTAGGGAATCGAGGAACAGATATTCCTATCACAGATGAACACACAATTATTGCAAGGATAGCACGAGAAGATAATTCTGGCTTTCTAGCAGTAAATATATTTAGTGCAGCCGAAAGAGGTGGGCCATATGAAGCACACGAATTATACATAAAATCATCAAATGGAAAAGTTGGTCGGTGGTGGAATAATATTCGTAACCCTATGATTAAGGAGTCTGGCAATAATATAATTATTTCTGATTTTAAAATCATAGCAGATTTCTATGGAGATCTAAGCGGCATATATTATAAAAATACTGCTTATGATGGTAACACTGGTCTGTATAATGGTAAACCATTTTATGTAGATACAAATGTATTTTATACTAATGGAACATCTACAATAGAGAATACTTATTCATTCGATGAAAATTCCGGCTTTGGAACTCCGAATAACTGGCCATGTGCAGTTATTTATTATGATGGTTATAAATGGGTATTCAAAGGTGCAAGAAAATATATAGTGGATGTTGGTCCAGGGTCAGATGAGGGTGTAGTTTTATGCTATTCAGAAGATACGGGTGAAGATGTTTTTACTGCTGATATCGAATGGTTTAGTAATGAACCGGATAATGAATTTGTGAATACTCCTGTGCCCAATTATGGATTTGTATTTGCGGATAATACTAGTGTACCATCTAATGGCAAATACTACACCGTTGCAATGACGGGTAAGAAAGCTAGAAAGGGCGGATATGTTAAAGTATCTGTAGATGGTGGTGATTGGGAGACTATTATTTCAGGTGACACGAGTGTACACTTGAATATTACAGATCAAACACCTATCAATATTGGTAGATGGACTGGTAATAGATACCATTTCAAAGGATTGATGTCGAATATTCAATATTATAATACATCATTAACACCAGCTCAAGTGTTACAAGTTTATAATTATTATTTGGGAATCTCTTATAATTTTTATCAAATAGAATTTGATAACCAAGATGGAAGTTTTATTAATGGTTCTACACTCATTGAGAAGAATAATCAATCATATGCACTAAATCTTCTAACAGGTCATACCGTTGATAGTTTTTGGACATTCGATGAACCAGAACTGGATGAATCTGGTTTTGGACCAACAATTGGAATTCAAGCAACATATAGCAGTGCACTTGCCGAGGATAAACAAAAAATTGGGTGGGGTGATTTAAAATCAGATTTATTTACATCTGGTAATACAATACAACATACATATACCACTAAAGATATTGGAAGTTATAATAATCGCCTAAGTTTTGTATCTGATGTCAATAGGTTACATGATGGAGATTTCTGGCAAGAGTTTTCATATGTCGTGAATGTAGCACTATCTTCTAATCAATGGGAGAATGAGTTTATAAGAATGGTTCACCCCGCAGGCTTAAAATTCTTCGCAGCTGTTCTATATATTCTTAATGTTGATAATAATTGGATCGGTCCAAAGGTTGAATTTGATCAGATATTGAGACAGTATAAGAATACATTTGATCCAACACAATATAAAGGAAATTATCGTACTAATGATCCTTTGCTTGATTTGAGATGGATGGAAGGTTTAACACCACCATCAATATTAGATGCTGATACTGATGCTCATCATATGCCGTTATTTCAGCCTGGGTGGTTAACAGGTGATCTTAGATTCCTTGAAATAATTATCGAAGCTCTTGAATTTGATCTTGGACCTAATGATCCTGTATATCAAAGAATGGTACTTTCAACTCTTCATCTTCTTCATAGATCAACAAAGGATAGAAATGCCTTTGCAAGAGAAGATTACTTAGAGAATATAAAATTCTTAGATCAAAATCCAATCACTCCATATCTGAATACTACATTTGAAGAAGCCGTATTTAATAATCCAAATGTTTTTAATAATTTAGGAGCATTAATTGATCTATCAATCATAGAGAATTTTCGCTTGAATACAGAAGATCTTCATGATATAGAAACTGAAGATGATCAAGACTACTTGATAAAATAATAAATTTAGATAAAAGAATTGTATAAATATAACTATGCCAGAAATTAAAATATCAGAACTTACTTCGGCAGCTGTGCCAGTTGGAACAGAAGTATTAGCCATTGTACAATCGAATGATACAAAGAAGACCACAATCAATTCCTTGGCAAGCGCTCTCGCAACCCCTCTCGAAGATAATTTGAGTACTGGCGCCCCAACATGGACAACGGATGGAGTGTTAACCGCTGGTCATGATATTATCGCGGGCGGGAATGATGATGGTCGAGTAGCTCTCACGATCAACGATGGCTTCGGCAATGCTAATATTACATTTAATCATAACCAAGGTATTCCTGATAAAAGCGGTTCTTCCGCAAGAATTATATCGAGTGTTGATAGTAATCAAGAGGTATTAGAGTTTCAATTGAAAGGTAGTGTTACTGCAGGTACACCTGTTGGACTGACACCTGTCCTTAAATTGTATGATGATAGTATTCAGCTGCTTAAGCCAACTACATTAAGTGAAAGTGGAATTACAGATACATCACTTGTAAATAAAGGATACATCGATGATGCACTCGATGGTAAATCTGATACTGGTCATACACACACGCAATATTCATTGAATACACATCTTCATGATGATAGATATTCTCAACTTGGTCATGGTCATGCAATTGGCAGTATTAGTAATTTACAAACCATATTGGATGGTAAGATCGGTGAGGCAGAGATTAATACTTTACACTTTACCTTTCATGATGACCAATTATCATTAAATACAATTCAAGAAGGACAGATCGCCACTGATGCAATCACAAAAACTAAGATTAAAGATGGAGCTATTACCACATCTAAGATATTAGTGACTGGACGAGGTGCAGCACTTAATTCAGATCCCCATTTTCAAGATCCAAGCGCTTGGACCTACTATAGTCAAGCTTATGAAGGCACATTCGAAGTAATTACCGATGGAGTGGTAGGCAATGATGTGCTTAGAAGTGATAATAGCTCTGCGTGGTATAATGGCACTGAACGTATACCACTAGATCGATATAAATCTTATAAGGTTAGTGGGCATGCAAGAAGTAATAATGCTGATGGCAAACTTTATATTGGTGTGGCGTTGTTTGATAAAGATGGAGCCAATATTGCAGGGTCTGGTAGCGATAGTCAATGGGGTTATGTGGCAGCACGGGCTGTTTCGAATGTTAGTAATGAATTTACCGAATATTCAGGCGATTTTGGATTTGGTATTCCAGATTATGGTTTTCCTAGTGAAGCTAGAACAATGTCGCCACTTGTTATTCTGAACTATCAGGGATCAGTTGGATACATGGAAGCTCAGAATGTTCGCATAGAAGAAATTATCACTCCTGCGAAATTGTCTACTGGTGCTCCGAATTGGAATGTAAATGGAACTGCAACTTTAGATAATAGCACAGTAGCTAAAATTAATAATGTTGGTAATAAAGCAATTGCCACTAAGGAATATGTTGATTCTGTTACTAATCCTTCAGCTATAAATGGTTTACTAAGTATTCCTTTGAGTAGTAATTATCCATCATATTATATTCAAGGTACTGTTATTAGTGGGTCTCTTACTGGAGTTTGGAGTGGTATAGGTGGCAAAACCAATGAATCTATTGTAATAGATTTAAAAAATATTTCCACAGCTTCGACTGCAGTAAGCAGCTTTTACACACTAAATCAAAACGTTGCCGATAACGGTGATCAATTCAGTGTTACTAAAACCTTTACTAGAGCCAATTATACCATTCAAACCACTGGGCTGTATCAATTATCGGTGAGTGCAGTAGGTTCATCCTCGAGTACATCCTTTACTACTACGTCTGGAGCCACTGCTACGGCACCAGCGTAACATCACATTTTAGAACTATGAAAGTATATAAAAATATAACAACTGCAAATAACCCGTGCGCCGATGGTCTAAGTAAATTTTTATCGGCATTGGAAAATCGC
>ERZ1039804.1463-NODE-1463-length-13412-cov-7.282099_pt1 | contig 13412 bp, 8 predicted proteins | sample MGYA00383089_ERZ1039804 | MGnify/ENA primary metagenome ERZ1039804 (study PRJEB29581, sample SAMEA5548359) | metagenome | biome: marine; feature: coastal; material: water | depth 1 m | study: Short-term variability in the microbial, nano- and picoplankton...
ATGAAGGAGCGGTAGGAGATTTTAATGGTGACGGATATCTTGATGTTGGAAGAAGTGGAAACTTATGGATGAATGATGGCGGAACCAATAATTGGGTAAAGTTTGTTTTAGAAGGTGTAGAAAGTAATAATCACGGTATTGGAGCCCGAATAACTATCAGTGGTGATTGGGGGATACAAATACGTGAAGTCCGTTCAGGGACAGGCTATAGCCATATGAGCTCATTAATTGCTCACTTTGGATTGGGGACCAGTACAGAAATTGATTCTGTATTGATTGAATGGCCCTCTGGAATTGTCGATTTAATAGAAAACGTAGATATTAATACTCAACATGTTTTTGTTGAGGGGGAAAATTTAGGAGGAAACGATGTTGAATTTGATCAACTAAATTTATATCCAAATCCTACCAATTCAATACTAAATTTTTCAAAAAACAATATGGCTGGCGTCAATGCTAGAATTGTAGACACGAATGGAAAAGTAGTTTTCAACACGACTGTTTCAATAAATAATAGTATCAATGTGGAATCGTTAACTAGTGGGGTCTATTTTGTTCAACTGGAAGTTGAAAATAAAAATGTTAGTTATAAATTTATAAAAAAATAATAACAATCCCTTCTGATAAAAAAGGCTGTCTTTAAAGACGGCCTTTTTTGTTATTTAATGAGTAAGGTATCTAACTTTAATTTATACTTTAGCCAAGTATTTAAAGTTTCCATATCCTTTTGTCTACTACTTTTCGGATACTTGCTATCCCAAGTAATAGAAAAAACCGGTACAGTATCTGTTGTTCTGAAATTTGTTGTTACTTTATTGTAATAACTAATGGATTGGATTTCACTATAATTCATTTTAACTTCCTTACTGATTTCGTCAAATTGAAGTTCCTTTACTTTTATACTTGTTAATTTATCCTCTAAAAACTTAATTTTCGCTTCTTTATCCTTTAATAATTGTTCGTTTTTTTCATAAAGTTCATCCAGAATATCAAACTTTAATTTTCCTGATAATTCTTGTGCCATATCACCACTTTGGTCTGCAGCTTGAAAAATTTCAAGTTTTGCATTATTTAAACTAGAGTTTTCTCTTAATTCTTCTCTCCAAATATCAATAACTGATTCGGGAACCAATCTTCCAATTAAATAAACTTCAATTGTATTTAAATCATAATCTTGATTAGATTTTAAAATAACAGCCCCTTTGTGTTTTATACTGGTGGTGATGAATTCTTTTGCTTTATTCTCAAAAACTTGCACTTTTAGAAGGTTTAAAAACAAAATAATACTCGGAACTATTACAATAACAGAGATACTTGTAGCGATTTGAGCGATTCTTTTTCTACGTTTTGAATTGGCATATTTTACCATTGGAAAACGTAAAATTTTTGCAATTAAAAAAGTAGTTAATGCAATAAAAACCGCATTAATTGAAAATAAATAAATGGCTCCACCCGCATAATTAATATTTCCTATTGCAAGGCCGTAACCAACAGTACACAAGGGAGGCATCAATGCAGTTGCAATTGCAACTCCAAATATCACACTGGCCATGGTCCCTTTTTTTGTTTTAGCAACAATTAGGGCAAGTCCACCAAAAATAGCAATCAATACGTCTAGTATAGTAGGATAAGTTCTCGCTAGTAACTCTGGAGTCTCTTTTGTGAGAGGTGATATTGAAAAATATAGATAGGCTGTTATGACACTTAGAGCCACCATAACTCCCAGGTTGATTAAGGATTTTTTTAAGGTTTCCACATCGTTGATAGCAACCGATAAACCCAAACCAACAATAGGCCCCATTAATGGCGAAATTAACATGGCACCAATAACAACAGCAGCACTACTAACATTTAGACCGATTGAAGCCACAAATATGGAAAAAATTAGTATCCATGCATTATGTCCCTTGATGGAAATATCTGTCTTAACATTCTCAATCGTAGTTTCTCGATCGGTTTCTTCCCTAAGATCTAAAAGTTCCTTGAAAAAAAGTTTTAATCCTTTCCAAGCTGATTGTTTTACTTGTTCAAATTGTTTCTCGTCGGAAGATTCGTTGGAATCCTCTATTTTTATGTGTTCCTCCATCATAAGTATATATTGTGATACTTTATTTTAATTTGTAAGAAATTTTTAAAACTAAGATTTTAAAAATAATGTTTTTATTCCAAATAACTTTTTTTTTGAATTTAAAGTAACTCAACCTCGGCGTTTGGATTAAATAAATATACTTTCCCCGAAGAAATTTCTATACATTCAAAACGTTTAACGCGTCTTGGACCTCTTTTAAAAATTTTTCCATTATAGAGTCTAAATCTACGGCCTAAAGGTATTTCGAATATATAATTTTTATTATTAGGAGCATCGTATTGTTTCAACGCTAGCGATAAGTTAATATCAGTATCACTGCTAGCCTTTGGATTTTTAAAATGTATCGCTAAAAAAGGTAGTATTTTTTTGGGAAATATTTCTGGCCTTAGATAAGGTAGCATTAATTGTTGGAAAGTTCTTTTCCATTCAATTCCATGGGGCTTAATAGCCCTGCCATATTTTTTAAAAGCTATCAAATGAGCAATCTCGTGAATTAACGTAATCAAAAATCGAAAACTATTTAGGTTAGAATTAACCGTAATTTGGTGTTGCCCATTGGGCATTTTTCTGTAATCTCCATGACGAGTTACTCGTTCACTGACAATTTTAAGATGAATATTATGTGTAGTAATTAATTGAAAAACAGAAGCTACAGAAGCTTGAGGAATATATTTTCCAAGTGTTTTTGACATCAGCTACTTTAAGGAGTGGAGTTGGAAACTTGTAGGAGTTTACCATTGTATAATTGTTGTCCACTGATTGAAAACTGCATTATATAATTGGCCATTTGTATAGCAGAGATACTCGCTTTATATCCGGGAAAAGCTTCTTCAAGCATTTCAGTTTGAACAGCACCCAAAGCCAAAACGTTAAAGGATGGTCCTTTATCTTTATACTCTTCTGCCAATAACTCCGTAAGTGTGATTAATGCACCTTTACTGCTACTATAAGCGCTCAAACCAGGAAATTTCATACTTCCTTGAACACCTCCCATACTACTTATGTTTACTACATGACCTTCGTTATCCATGTAAGGTAGCATTGCTTTGGTTAAAGCTGCTGCACCAAAAACATTAACATCATAAACACTTTTAAATTCGTCTAATGTGGTCTCAATAAATGGTTTATTTAAGAGAGCTCCAGAATTATTGATTAAAATATCTACTTTATTCCAATTTTCAGTTACAAAATTGGAAACTAATTGAATATCATCTGAATTTGTTATATCAAAAGGAAGCTCCGTGCAAGTACCAAGCTTCAATCTTGAAACGGGTTCGGAATTACGTGATAGAGCAAGAACATTGAAGCCTGCGTCTACAAACATCTTTACTAGTTCATACCCTATTCCTCTACTGGTTCCTGTGATAATAACATTTTTCATTTATACAAACATAGTTACTGGGTTTTCTACGTATTTTCTAAAAGTCTGTAGGAAAGATGCTCCCGTTGCACCGTCTACAGTTCTGTGATCACAAGCAAGGGTAACAGTCATGGTATTACCGACAACTATTTGCCCATCTTTTACTATTGGTTTTTGAACAATAGCCCCTACAGATAGTATTGCTGAGTTAGGTTGATTGATGATGGAGGTAAATTCTTTTATCCCAAACATTCCTAAATTTGATACCGTAAAGGTACTACCTTCCATTTCAGCAGGTGTTAATTTTTTATTTCTTGCTTTACCAGCTAAATCTTTCACATTAGTTCCAATTTGACTATAAGTCATTTGATCAGCAAATTTTAAAACAGGAACCAACAAACCATCATCTACTGCAACAGCGACTCCAATATGGATGTGCTTTGCGATTAAAGTAGCGGTATCAGTCCAATGAGAATTTACTTTTGGATGCTGGCGCAATGCCATCGCGCTCGCCTTTACCACCATATCATTGAAAGAAATTTTTACATTGGGTTCAGAGTTTATAGCAGCTCTAGCCGAAATTGCACTGTCCATGTTTAACTCGATGGTTAAATAGTAATGGGGAGCCATAAACTTTGATTCTCCTAAACGTTTAGCGATCACCTTACGCATTTGAGAGTTTTTAACCTCTTCAAAAATTTCTTCTCCAACAGGTGTGTAAAGTGCAGACGTAGATAATGTAGGTTGATAGTTTTCTATATCGCGTTTTATAATTCTTCCTTGTTCTCCGCTGCCTTTAAGTTGTAGAAGATTGATTCCTTTTTCTTCGGCCAACTTCTTTGCAAGCGGTGAAATAAATATTCTCTGATTTGATGTTGTAGTGTTTAAAACCTCAGGTGTTTTGGGCACTTCAGTTTTTACTTCCTCAACAGTAGGAGCTTCTATTTTCTTTTCAACTTGATTGGAACTATTTTTATCTTTCGAAGAATAATTTTCTATTAAGCCAGCAACATCGGTACCTTTAGGCCCTATTATAGCTAGGACTGAGTCCACCAACGCTGTTTCTCCTTCTTTTACTCCTATCGCTAATAGAACGCCTGAGTAAAAAGATTCAAACTCCATGGTGGCCTTGTCCGTTTCTATTTCAGCGAGTATATCACCTTCTTCAACAGAATCTCCTTCTTTTTTGTTCCAAGTAGCTACCGTGCCTTCTTCCATAGTATCGCTTAAACGCGGCATGGTAATTATCTCGACACCTTTGGGAATCGTTACTTGAGCACTTTTATTTGATTCAGTAGTTTTAGTTTCTAAGAAAGATGTTGGTTCCGCTTTAACATTCAATTCAGTTGTTACAGAATTATCTGCGTTGATAAGACCTGAAATATCTTCTTCTGGATCGCCTATGATAGCTAATAACACATCGACAGGTGCTGTTTCACCTTCCTGAACTCCTACATGAAGAAGTGTTCCTTCATTAAAAGATTCAAACTCCATCGTAGCCTTATCTGTTTCTATTTCTGCTAAGATATCTCCTTCTGAAACCTTTTCGCCTACTTTAAAAAGCCATTTAGCTACCGTCCCTTCCTCCATTGTGTCGCTTAAACGCGGCATGTTTATAACTTCTGCCATTTCAATTTAAATTTTGTGTGATAAAAAAGGATAATCTTCTTGCTCGTAAACAACGTCATACATCACGTTTTTCTCTGGATAAGGAGAATCTTCAGCGAATTGTTCACATTCTGCCACTAAATGCTTCACTTTTTGGTCAATTTCATTAATTTGTTCTTCCGTAGCGTATTTCTTTTCTAAAAGAATACTTTTAATATAGCTGATAGGGTCTTCTTCTTGTTTTTCTGAAACCTCTTTTTTAGTTCGATAATGCTGTGCATCACTCATAGAGTGACCCCTGTAACGGTATGTCCTTATTTCTAAAAATGTTGGTCCGTTACCACTTCGCGCTCTTTTTATAGCTTCATCTAAGGCTTCAGCTACCACCTCGGGTTTCATTCCATCTACGGGCTTACAAGGCATATCATAAGCCAATCCCATTTTCCAAATCTCAGTGTGATTGGCAGTTCTTTCAACGGAGGTACCCATAGCATACCCATTATTTTCAACACAGAAAACTACAGGTAAATTCCATAACATAGCTAAATTCATAGTTTCATGAAGAGATCCCTGACGCATAGCGCCGTCTCCCATAAAAGTTAATGTTACCCCACCTTTGTTAAAGTATTTATCGGCAAACGCAAGTCCTGCACCTAAAGGAATTTGACCTCCAACAATACCGTGTCCTCCATAAAACCCATGTTCTTTGGAGAAGATATGCATCGATCCTCCTAAACCAGAAGAGGTACCAGTACTTTTTCCATATAATTCAGCCATCACTTTTTTTGGATCTACGCCCATTCCAATGGGTTGTACATGATTTCTGTAGGCCGTAATCATCTTATCTTTTGTAAGGTCCATAACGTGGAGCGCTCCTGCAAGGATTGCTTCTTGGCCATTGTATAAATGAAGAAATCCTCTTACTTTTTGTTTGATATAAACCTGAGCAAGTTTGTCTTCAAATTTTCTCCAGAAGTACATGTTTTCGTACCATTCTAGATACGTTTTTTTGGTAATTTTTTTCATAATGTTTTCACTATTATAAAATTAGGTAATTTTAAATATAGCAGACAAAAATACTATATTATTAGCATCTACAAAATTATAATTCTTAAAAGAATTATAAACACAAAATTTCACTGAAATTTACCTAGAAAATAACTACAAAAAAACATTACAAAAAAAGGAGAGGTCAAAAAATTAGAGCAATGTACTATTAAAAACGAGAGGTAAGATATCTTTTACAGAGTTAGATTTTACTACCTTGCCCGACTCTCCCATAAAATATAATTCCATTAAAGAGTTTTGATTTACTTCATATTCTGCCAAAACCTGTCTGCAAGAACCACAGGGGGGCACCGGTTTGGTAATTTTACCATTCATTGATTTTGCAGAAATAGCCATCGTTTGAATAGTGGCCTCTGGATGCTGAGATCCAGCATAAAATATGGCAACTCTTTCAGCGCAAAGTCCAGAGGGGTATGCTGCATTTTCTTGGTTATTACCCGTAATAATTTCCCCTGATTTTAATTGTAAAGCTGCGCCTACTTTAAAAGAAGAATAAGGCGCATAAGCTTTATCTCGAGCTTCATGCGCCTTATTCATTAATTTTTGAATCGAAAATGGAAGGTCTGCGACCGTTTCAAATACTTCTAAATTTATTTCGATTTTTATATTTTTCACAGATTTCTAGTATTCGTCGTACTCATCGCCAAAGTTAAAGGTGAGTCCAAAACGAAGGGTCCCCTCTAATGGGCTAACTACAGTTGAAGTAGAGATTAAATATGAAATATCAATATTGATGGTAGTGTACTTAAACCCGGCACCAAGCGAAAAATATTTTCTGGCCCCTTTGGTTTCATGTTCGTTAAAATACCCTGCTCTAAGAGCAAAAACATCTCTATACCAATATTCGGCTCCTAATGCCCAAGTAAACTCATTGAGCTCTTCGCTAAATCCATTTGGCGCATCGGCAAATGATTGAAATACTCCCTTAAAAAAATCAACATTTGGATCCTCTCCTTTATAGATAACACCATTGGTATCACTTATGAGCGTATCTACGTTTGGATCGTAAACACCATCTCCATCTACATCTTCAAAAGTTCTTTCGGTTCCATAAATTGGGGGCGTTGGCACTAATAATTTATTAAATTGTGCAGTAACACCAACGGTGTTGTATTGATCTAGTATAAAATCAAATCCTGCTCCAAATGCAAGGTTAGTGGGCAAAAAACTTTCTTGACCCGTTTCATCATATTTTAATTTAGGCCCTAAATTTGAAATATTGATCCCTGCTCTCCAACGTCCATCAAAACTACTCATTGGTATTTCTTCACTTTGATAATACGATGAGATGTCTACTGCAAAAGAGCTCGCAGCATTGGCGTCTTCAATGGCAGTTTGTAATTTTAAATCGGATCGTATATATCTACCTGTTACAGCCAACGCAATACGTTCGCTAACTCTCAATGAATAAGTAAGATCAAACAACATTTCATTTGGCTTTACTATAAGTGGTTCTTGATCTACGGTTTCTCTTAGTTCAATCTCTCCACTACTAAAATACCTAAAACTGGCTCCAAGAGCACTTTGTTCATTTATTCTATTATAGTAGGTTATGTTCCCTAAAAACACATCATTTACAAGCTTACCAAGGTAGGGAGTATAGGTAACACCTATCCCTTGTTTGGATAAGGCAAAAGCTGCCTTGGAAGGATTCCATTGTTGCGAAAATGCATCAGCGGAAGTTGCAACTCCTATATCGGCTAAACCGGCAGCTCTTGGATCTGCTCCAATTAATACAAATGGAACTCCTGTAGTGATCACCCTTGAATCGTTTGAGTTAGGTGTGATTGTTGTCACTATATTTTGTGCAAGTGTACGTTGAGCAAAAAAAACTAATAAGGTAAGAAATAATACTTTTTTCATTTGGTTAAAAATTTTGTGCAAATATAAATTTAATTTTACAGAATAACGAGTTTTTCATATTTTTCGGCTCGTTTACTTGTTAGTGTAGAATTTACGGTAAGTTTATATACATAGACTCCTTTACCTACAGATTCTCCAAAATCGTCTTTTCCATCCCAGACGATATCTCTCGACAAAAACCCGTCGGTACTAATGATTTGATTTTTTGTCCAAACTACTTTACCCGTAACGGTAAACACCTGAATCTGCACCTCTAAGGGTTCAAAAGGCCTATTATGATTGAACCAAAACTCGGTATAGTCGACAAATGGATTTGGATAATTTAAAACGTTGGTGATTTTTAGATCATCATTACCCGTTACAACAAATTGAATCTCTGAAGTAGAAGAATTATTGTATACGTCCCAAGCTTTAAACGTTACGGTGTGCAATCCTTCCTCCAAATCTCTTAGGGTAAAAGAGGCTGTTCCGCTTGAATAATCGTCGACATCTGCTTGGTAATAATCGTTAATAACAAAGGGGTTGGACTCATCACCATCAAGAATTGCAATCATATCGTGACCTATCCCACTGGCTGTATTAATCCCGTTTTCATCGGAGAGTTTTGCTATTAAAATTGGCGTGTTATTAGTAACTCCCCCAGAGATAAAACTTTCGTCGTTCATAAAAAGATTGATCAATGGGCCTTGATTGTCTTCAGGTGCATCTTCATTTATTCCTCCAACTCTTATGTTTGAACTATAACCCGTTTGATCGTTTAATGAATTATTTTGTTGAGAATAAAAACTAACACGACCTGAACCTACTGGTATTTGAGTATCTCTCGGCATGATAAACTCAATTTCAAAAAAACCTTCCGAAACAGTTGCTTTGCCGTTAAACAAGACGCCGCCCAAAGTGGTAAAGTCCATTATTAACAATTCGTTATTAGATCCGGTAACACCATCGTTGCCCAGAGTACTTCTCTCTAAATCTTTATCAAATAACTTAACCTCTATTATTCCATTATAATCCGCTAAAATATTTCCATTGCTATCTTGAATTTCTCCGCTTAATTTGACCTTGTCCAAAGCTTTTAAAACTTCTGAAAATTCTTCGAGTAAAACTCCATTAACACTTCTCAATTCAATTTTTGGTTTAGGAAAAGCTAAATGCATGGATGGATCACCAATATAAAATATTACATTTCTATTGACGTTAGGGGTACTGTTTTTAGCTATTCGAACTGCTTCTGCTGGAGTTGCTGGGACATCTACACCAAAACCAAATAATTCTGGTGCTAACAGGTCATTAAATACATTGGCTGTTCCAGTACTTATAGATCTGGTGGTGGTCACCAAAGCGATAGCACCACCATCTTCATTCCAATAAAAGAGTTCTCCTGCAGTGATACGTTGCGGATTATCGAATTTAGTGAATTCGCAGGTAACCGTAATCATACAGGGAAATTTATTGTTATTTCTTAAATTTTGTGCTGTTTCTTTTGTGAAAATAAATTCAGATGCCAAACCATCTTCGCCTCCATGACCTAGATAATCTATAATTAAGGCCCCTGTTTCAATCGCGTTTTGAAATTCGTTATTGACATCTGGATAGCGATCTCCTCCGGCGGAAGCAATTTGTTGAAAAGAATCTGAATGAAGTTTTTTTACATTAATGGTGGGTTTTCTCGCAGAAATCTCATCCCCTAGCGCGTCTAAGTTTTTTTGTAAAGAGTTAAACTCCCAATCTTCGTCAACATCATCTGAAACCAACACAAAATCGTTGCGCCAATTTCCAAAGGCTTCTTTCGAATCGTAGGCTATAATTTTATCAACCATGGTATTTGCCAATACCAAATCGTCAGCTAAAATTCTTCCTACAGCGATATCTAATTTTTCATTTGACAACATTAGTCCTTCCTCTGGATCCATATTCCCAAAAAAATCATCCGACATGAATGAAGAAAAAGTACTGTTACTAAAAAGTCTATGGTAGGTTGGTACCATATTATTATTGTTGGATATTCGATCCTTATAATCGTAGGAGGTGTCTCCAAATAAACATAAATATTTTATCCGTTTCGCCTCAGTTGATGCATTGTCGTAGATATATTTTATGAAATTTCTGATAGCTGCAATATCTTGCTTACCGGAACTAAATTCTTCATAGATTTGGTTGGTAGCAACTACTTTTATATGGATGCCATCCACTCGAAATCTGTGATCAGCTAGTCTTGATGCAGCCTGAAACAGCGATGGCGGAGTAACTATTAAATAATCTATATCCTTAAAGTTTCCCGACTCGTCCTCAAAAACAGTTCCTTTTAAATTTTGATTTGGAACATAGGATTGATTAATTTTTATAGGATCGTAATAGTTAGTTGGATTTACAGCAACATATGCTCTTGGTTCGCCGAGATTTGCCTTGAAAGAAAACGAAGCGTTAGCTGTATTCGTTTTTGAAGTAACCAACCTTGGGTTCGTGATATCCCATATCTGAGAAAATTGGGATGCATTACTAATTTGATATTCTCCAATTCCCGATTCCAAGCCTGCCCGATTCCACTTAAAACTCATCTGCTTGTTATTGCCTTCTAAAAAAACCAGCGCATCCACGCTTATATAGTCTAAATATCCAATACTGGAGGGATTTCCTCCGTTGTTGTAAATCAAATTAAAAACTATGTTTTCATTACCCGACGGAATATCTCCAGTAAATTCTTTTGAGTCTAATAATTGTGGATCATTAATTGGACTAAATATTAATGGATTTAGACTTGTTCCGTTGATTGAGACTGCCATGGACGTGGTAATCTCGGAAGCAGACGCTACCTTTACTTTAACATTCATTAATTCTCCAGGAACAATATTCGGAAAATCTAATGTAAATGATTGCTCGCTTTCAATATCAAAGCGATTGCTCAGCCATCTGCGTCCTACTTTAGCAGGGTTAAACTCATCGCTTTCAAAAAATTGATAGCTATTATAGCGATCAATAATGGTTGTTGCCTCGGCCGAGGGTTCTGCCATTTGTTGTATTCTGTTACCAAAATCAACACCGGAAGTTACGTAATAAAAAGATTGATCACTGTAAGGATTAATATTGGTGTCAAAATATTCGCCTTGATATCCTTTTGTGCCAACTCCGTAAAATAAAATGAAGTCATTACTGTCGAAACTCCCGTCCTCTTCTCCTACTATTTGTATAGAATTTTCTATCAAATCAAGCTCATTATTATCTATATTTTTAAATGGAAGAGCCGTACCACCATTCCCAAATATTTTTATAGTACGAGGATCGACATTGTCAGTATTCATTCCAATACTGTTTAAAAAACTTTTATTGATCCTGTAAACACCGGTTTGATCAACTTTAAATTTATACCAATCGCCTGAAGCCAAAACCGAATTGCTAAGAGAACTAACTTTTTGTGGTCTATTTAAGTTGTCGTAATTATACGATACCTTAAAAGAAATGATTTTTTTATAGACTCCATTAACTTTAATGATTGGATTTATTGAAATAGATGAATACAATTTGTTTCTGGCTTTACCACTTTTTAAAACCGAAATATGTTTGTCTAGTAAAAACTCTTTTTGAGCGATTTTTAATTCGTGACTAGAGAGGTTATCGTATCGAATATTTGATATTTCTAATGATTTTTCATCAACATAATTAGTGTCTTCCCACTGAATATCGTAGTTCATGTCCTGACTGATCAGTACATCAATTAATCCTGGAGAATATTTTTTTTTAATATTTTGAGTGGTAGTTTCGCTATTTTGTTGATCAATATCATTCCAATAAATTTCAAATTGTTTGCTTTGACCAATCGAAATAAAAGGAATTAGTAACAAAATATAGAGAAGTGTGTATTTTTTCATCATTATTAGTAACGCTACAAATATAAAGTTAGTATAGTAAAAAATTAATCATACAATCACATAAAAAAACGGTATTGTAACAATAATCAAAAAAAATATTCGTTTCAAGTTTGCTAGTACAGTCAATAATTCTAAGTATTGTTATAATATTTAAAATATTATTGAATTATTATCGTTAATTGTTATATTGCAAACCCAATCTTTTCATAACTGAAAACTATGAACTTTAAAAACAAATTAGCTCTTAAGCTATTCATTTTATTATTTACAACCACCTTATTAGTTAGTTGTAACAAATCAAGAAACTACAAGGATAGCTCAAGAGCTACCGGTTGGAAAATGAATGCTAAAGAAGGAGGCTTCCAATACAATGCAGAAGCTAAAGAACAAGAAACTGGTCCAGGTCTTGTATTTATCGAAGGTGGTACTTTTACAATGGGTAGGGTACAAGATGATCCAATGCATGATTGGAACAATACTCCAAACCAACAACATGTGACATCTTTTTACATGGATGAGACCGAAGTAACTAACTTAATGTATTCTGAATATTTAGATTGGTTAAAAAAAATGTTTCCTCCTACAGAAAAAAATTATAGAAATATTTACAATGGGGCTGTTCCTGACACCTTAGTTTGGAGAAATAGATTGGGCTATAATGAAGTAATGACTAATAATTATCTCAGGCATCCTGCTTTTGCAGATTATCCTGTGGTTGGTGTGAGCTGGATTCAAGCTGTTGAATTTAGTAATTGGAGAACTGACCGTGTTAACGAATTAATCCTTGAAGAAGAAGGTTTTATTGTTAGGGATGCAAAATACGATGTAGAAGCTGGTGAGTCTTTCAGTACTCAAACGTATTTAAACTCTCCTACCTCAACCTACGGCGGTAATGACTCTATAACGCGTCAAGCTAGATCTACTCAGGCAAGAATCAAAAGAAATAGAGATAGTACAGACATCTATGTTCAAAGAAAAGACGGTATATTACTACCTGGTTACCGATTACCAACTGAAGCAGAGTGGGAATATGCAGCGGTTGGACTTGTCGGCCTCAGAAATTATAATGTTTATCGAGGTAGAAAAAAATACCCTTGGGAAGGTCAATATACGCGATCTGGATCAAGAAAATCAAAAGGAGACCAGTTAGCAAATTTCAAACAAGGTGATGGTGATTATGGAGGAATTGCTGGTTGGAGTGATGACGGTGCAGATATCACAGCCGAGGTAAAATCATACGAACCAAATGGTTACGGATTGTACGATATGGCTGGAAATGTTGCAGAATGGGTGGCAGACGTTTATCGCCCAATTGTAGATGATGAATTTAGTGATTTTAATTATTTCCGAGGAAATCAGTACACCAAGAACTTGATTGGAGAAGATGGTAAGGTTAAAATTGTAACTGCAGATTCTATTGTATATGACACTTTAAATAATGGTAAAATTGTCGCTGTAAATTTACCAGGCGAAATTTATCAAATTCCAGTTGATGATAATGAAACTTATTTAAGAACAAATTTCTCAACTAGTGACAACCGAGATTTTCGTGATGGTG
>ERZ1039804.1468-NODE-1468-length-13376-cov-158.578485_pt1 | contig 13376 bp, 10 predicted proteins | sample MGYA00383089_ERZ1039804 | MGnify/ENA primary metagenome ERZ1039804 (study PRJEB29581, sample SAMEA5548359) | metagenome | biome: marine; feature: coastal; material: water | depth 1 m | study: Short-term variability in the microbial, nano- and picoplankton...
CGAATCAGTAGTAAAGAATATTGGTACTGATGTTTGTGGAGATTTTTGTAAAGCAGAAAGTTTAATGAGAGAAATTATAACGGAATTATCATAATGAAAAAAGGATTTGACATATACAAATACGTTACCGAAAACACAATAGAATTTAAAGTAGATTCTAAGAAAGGTACAAGCGTAAGTAAAGGATACAATGATATCCGTAAAACAAACATAAACGATGTAAAGATTGTTGATGGTAAATTCAGTTTGACTGAATCGTTAGAAGCTAACAAACCATTATCTAATGAAGTAAAGAAACACTTCTTAGAAATAATTTCTACATATAAGAGCTTCAATGAACAAATGCAAAGAAAATCTGATATCGTTGAGATAGCAGAAACATTGGGTGGAATCGTAGAAGCAGCTAAAACATTAACTCTTTCAGAATCAGATGATTGGTTTGATAAAGTAACTATCAAACGTAATATGAGTGAGTTGGAGAAGTTAGATAAATCATTTGATAAGATTTCTACTGAAGCTAGACAAATGGATGAAAGATTAAATGCGTTATATGAGGATATGGGAAATATTCTAAATAGATATTATGAGATGGCTGATTTAGATATCGATGAAGCTAAAAAACGTTTAGGAAAAAATAAATAATATTATGATTAAATTAAGTGATTTATTATCTGAAGATAAAACGTTTACCGCTATAAATAAAGATAGTGGTGAAACGTCTGTTTTCAAATCAAAAGATAGTAGAGATGCAGCTGTAAAAGCTGGTACTCATGATAAAAAAGAAAAAGAGGCAGAGAAGGGAGGTGATTCTGCCGGTAAGAAAGAGAAACCTAATATGTTCTCTAAAGATGCCGGTTATGATGCACCTGATAGTCCTAAAAAAGAACCTAAATCAGAACCTGCTAAATTAAAGTATGGTAAAGATGGTAAAATGACACAAGCTTCAGCTGATTCTGTTGAAAAAGAATTAAACAAAGCTTTAGGTGTTAATGGTATGAGTGATATTGATTTAAATACTGGTACTATTGAATATGTTATTGATAATGATCCTGATAAAATTATTTTTATTGGAAAAGAAGAAGGTGGTGAAGGTATAGCTGTAAGTTTTGGAGATGGTGGTGATGAATACAAAACTTTTAAAAATAGTAAAGATGCAGTAGCTTACGCTAAGGAATTAGGAAAAACGTTTAAAGGTGAAGAACCTAAGAAAGATGAACCTACTAAAGATTCAACTAAAGAAAGAGCTGGTAATCCTAAAGTAAATAAAGTTGTTAGTGGTAAAGCAAAGAAGTTAGGAATCACTCCACAAAAATTAGGTAAAGAAGAATACGAAAAAAGAATGACTCAGGCAGCTGTTGAAGCTTTAACTGATGCAAACTTTCATTCCGATGCAAGAAAACTAATTTCAGTATTAGAAGATAATCCTGAATTTGCTAAAGACCCTAACCAAGACCCAAAGAAACCAAAAGATATATTTTCTGATGAATATGATGAATGGAGAAAGAGTAGTGTATATTCTTCTACTTTCTATGATTCTTCTGAAGGTACTGATGATATCGCACATTCTGCAACTGGAGAATCTGGGTGGGATGGTGTTCAATCATTGGATGCTATTGCATATGATTTGAAAATGAATGGTAGTAAGAAATTAGCTGCTAAATTACAATCTATATTTGAATCAAATACTTCTAAAGGATTTAAGAATCATAAAATAGGAGGATTACAATAATATGAAAGAACAACTTAGAAAAATCGTAAGAGAGATAATGAGAGAACAATGTATCTCTGAAATAAACGAAGAATCGGTAAACGAAGCAGCTAGTAAAGAAGCAATGGGTATTGCTGCACTAACTGGGACAAGAGGTTCGGCTGTTGAAGAATTTATTAACAAACATGAATTGGATGGAGGTAAGTTATTCAGAAGTATTAAGAAAGCAAACCTAAGAGGTAGATTAAACTTTGTATCTGCATTAGCTGGTAAAGATGGTAATCCAAATCAAAAACTTACAATCAAACTTCATAAGAAGAACGAATCAGTAAACGAAGGATATGGTGAATTCATCAAAGCTAAAAACCTTACTGATATTGTTGCATTATCTAAGAAAAAGAAAAACGCAGTATTCTATGTAACTGATGATAACAATTCTCGTATCGGTACATTCTACTTAAAGAATGGTAAGTTTGCTAAAGCAACTTCTGCAAATCCTAACTATGATTTACAAAATAGTAAAACTAAGTTAAAAGATAGAAGTGATGTAATCTACAAATACAAAATAGATGAATCATTAATCAACGAAGGACCATCATCCGAAGAACTAAGGATAGTAATGATGGCAGTTAGAAAGATTGCTAAATATCGTAATGTACCAATCAACCAATCAATTACTGATGTATTAAATGCAGCAGAACAATTGAAAAGGGATATCGAAAAAGGTAAGATTAAAAAATAAAAAGAAAAGGTGGTTTATCCACCTTTTTTTATGTCTTATAAAAAAACTAAAGAAAATACTACATTTTTTTTAGGTTTTCTCAATTTTTATATATTTATCTTTGTTAATAACCCATTCTTATGGGTTTATTGGTTCATGAATACTAACTTTTAATGTTTAGTGACCGAACGACCAATTTACAATATTCTACATTGGGGTTCCCAAATAACTTCAGAAATTTTTAAAAAATAATAGTAAAATGGCAAATTCAAAATTGTTAAAAGAAGCAATTGCTGATGCCAAAGCTGTAAGAGAAACTGCTATCGCTAACGCTAAAATCGCATTAGAGGAAGCTTTCGCTCCACGTTTACAATCTATCCTATCAAAGAAGCTAACTGCTGAAATGGAAGGTGAAGATGAAGAACCAATGGAAGAGGAAGTTGAATCAAGTGATATTGGTGATGGAGATAACAAAGAACCGTCAGCTGAAGCAAGTGATGCTCACATCGAACTAGGTGCAGATTCTGAAAAAGAATCGGCTGAAGTAGGTGAAGAAGATGAAGCTGTTGATGTTGTATCTGAAGAAGAGGAATCTGATGAAGAGAAGCATGAAATGGCAGAAGGTGAAGAAGAAGAGTCTATGGAAGAGTCTGAAGAAGAAATCGAAGAATCTGAAGAAGAAGTTGAAGAAACTTACGAATCAGAAGAAATGGAAGAATCTGAAGAAGATGAATTAGATTTAGAAGCTATCATCAAAGAATTAGAAATGGGTATGGACGAAGAAGAAGAAATCGAAGAATCTGAAGAAGAGGAAATCGAAGAATCGGAAGAAGAAGAATCTATGGAAGAGGAATTGGACTCAGAAGAGGAAGATGAAGTATCTGATATCGCATCTGATGAAATTGAAGCTCACGAAGATGAACACCATAATGAAGGTGAAGAATCTGAAGGAGAAGAAATGGAAGAAGGTGAAGAAGATGATGAAATCGACTTAGAAGAAATCCTAAGAGAGATGGGATATGGAGATGATGAGAAAGAAGTAAACGAAGAGGAAGAAGAAGTAAACGAAGAAAATGCTGAATTAAAAGCAGATTTGGAAGAAGCTTTGAAAACTGTTAAAACACTTCAATCTACTATCAACGAAGTAAACCTTCTTAATGCAAAATTATTGTACGCTAATAGATTATTCAGAGGTTATAACCTAACCAACGAACAAAAATCTAAAGTTGTAGAAAACTTAGACAGAACAACATCTGTTAGAGAGGTAAAATTAGTTTACGCTACGTTAGCAGAATCTATGAATTTTACAGGAACTGAGAAAAGAACTAAGAAAGTAGTATCGGAAGGTGCTTCTAAACCAGTTGCTTCAACTGCTCCAGTAAAAAACATTATTTCTGAGAACACAAATACTTTAGCCGAAAGATTTAAACAATTGGCTAATATTAAATAATTAACTTAACATTAAAAAAGAAAAATAAAATGGCAAATTTTGATTTATCTAAACTAATGGAAGGAAAGAACCCACAATCTGTAATGTTGAATGAAACAAGACAACTAAAAGGAAAATGGGAACAAACTGGACTTCTAGAAGGTTTAAACGAAAAAGAACAAGGCGCAATGTCTGTTCTTTTAGAAAACCAAGCAAAACAATTGCTTGATGAGGCAAGTTCTACTGGAGCTGCTGCAAATAGTGAAGAGTGGAGTGGTGTAGCCCTTCCTCTTGTAAGAAGAATCTTTGGTGAGATTGCTTCTAAAGAATTCGTTAGTGTACAACCAATGAACTTACCTTCAGGTCTTGTATTCTATCTAGATTTCAAATATGGTACTGCTCAAGGTGGTAACCCTGCATTCTCTGGTCAATCACTTTTCGGTGGTACTGGTGCTGATGCTGGTTCTACTGATTCAGCTGTAAATGGTTTATACGGTGAAGGAAGATTCGGATATACTGCAAATGATGTAACTGCATCTACTGCTGTAGCTTCAGTAACATTTACTTCAGCTTCTTGGGCTGATGTAGGTTTTGATGGTGCTTTATCTGCTTCTATCTCTGATGGTGAGATTGCAAAAGCAACTTTCGCTAAACCAGCAACTGCTGATGTAGATGGTGTACGTTCTTTCAATATCGCTAACGCTGAAATTGCAGACAACTTAAACCAATTCCATAGTGTATCTGGTAACAACTTAGTAATGTTCGTATCAGCTTCTGCTGGTTTAGAAACTGCTAAAGCTGGAAACGTTGAGTTAACTTACTCAGTAGTTCCAACTGATTACGCAAGAGGTGATTTCGAAGATGGTAAAAACGCTGGACAAGTAGCTGGTGCTGCTGGTACTGTTGGTACTTCTATCGATATTCCAGAAGTTGATTTAGAATTAAAGTCTGAAGCAATTGTTGCTAAGACTAGAAAACTAAAGGCTGTATGGACTCCTGAATTGGCTCAAGATTTAAATGCTTACCATTCAATCGATGCTGAGGCTGAATTAACTTCTATGTTATCTGATTATATCTCTTTAGAGATTGATTTAGAAATCTTAGATATGTTAAAGTCTAACGCATTGACTACTGAATACTGGTCAGCTACAATCGGTGAGGAATTCAATGGTTCAACTTGGTCAGCTGGAAGTTCTTCAGTTGCTTACCAAAAGAACACTTGGTTCCAAACTTTAGGTACTAAATTAAACAAAGTATCTAATAAGATTCACCAATTGACTTTAAGAGGTGGAGCTAACTTCGTTGTTGCTTCTCCTGATGTATGTACTATCTTAGAATCTATTCCTGCATTCTCTATATCAGCTGACAAAGATGCTTCATCTTTCGCTGCTGGTGTAACAAATGTTGGTTCACTTTCTAACAGATATACTGTGTACAAAAACCCTTACATGACTTCAAACGAAATCTTGTTAGGATTTAGAGGTTCAAACTTCCTAGAAACAGGAGCAGTTTACGCACCTTATGTACCATTAATCATGACTCCATTAGTGTATGACCCAACTAACTTCACTCCTAGGAGAGGTGTTATGACGAGATACGCTAAGAAAATGGTTAGACCAGAATATTACGGTCGTATCTTTGTAAAAGACTTACAATCTATCTAATAGAACGTTAAGTTAATAAAATTAGAGGGGTAGGAAACTATCCCTCTTTTTTATGCTTTGTAACTGTCTGATTATCAGACAGCTATGATAGTGAATACAAACACAAATTAATGAGTTATGTATAGATTCTATATTTAAAAAACCTATTCTTCTTTTTCTTTATATTTATAGATGAGTTAAACAATAGAGGAATCGTAAATGGCAGTAGAATACATATATCCGGGTTCATCATCCTTTGAAATAGGGCAAACACCATTTGGTACATTTGATAGTGATACAAACTTCCAATCAGATGCACCTAAAATAGCTAATTGGTGTGCAAAACGATTAGGATACCCAGTGCAAAACGTTGAATTAGTAGATGAAAGTTTTTATTCATGCTTTGAAGAAGCTACTGCTGAATATGCGGCACAAGTAAACCAATTTAATATTAGAAACAACTTAGATGTACTTAAAGGGGTACCAACTGGTGGAAATTATTCACAAAAGTTAGTAGAAGGTTCGTTTTTACCAACATTGGTGGGTATTTCTGATGCATATGGAACTTTGGTAGGTGCTGGTGGTAATACTGATATAAAAAGTGGATATATTAATGTAGAAGCTGGTGTACAAAATTACGATTTAAATATATTTGCTAGTTCATCTGAAGGTGGTAATAGAATTGATGTAGTTAAAGTGTTTCACGAAGCAACTCCAGCTATCAATAGATTCTTTGACCCTTATTCAGTAAGTGGACAGGGTACTCTTAACTTAATAGATGAGTTTGGATTTGGTTCATTCTCTCCAGCAGCTCAATTTATATTGATGCCTGTTTATGAGGATATACTTAGAATACAAGCTATTGAGTTTAATGATGAAATTCGTAAATCAGCTCATTCGTTTAACATAACAAATAATAAATTACAAATATTTCCAATACCAACAACTGATGGTAGAATGTTTTTTGAATATTTTGTAAGAAAAGAATTTGTAGAAAATTCTACAAGCATACAATCCGATGTAGTATCCGATTATTCAAATGTTGGATATGATTTTATTCCATATCAATTTATAAACGATGTGGGTAAACAATGGATTAGAAAATACACACTTGCTCTTACCAAAGAATTATTAGGAGCAATCAGAGAAAAATATAGTTCAGTACCTATTCCTGGTTCAGAAATATCGTTAGATGGAGCAGCATTAAGAGCAGAAGCTCAAACTGAAAAAGATGCTTTGATTGAACAACTCAGAGAAAACTTAGAAGAGTTAAGTAGAAAAACACAATTTGAGATTAGAAATAATGAATCTAATTATCAACAAGAGATGTTAAGAAAAGTTCCACTATCGATTTATACCGGATAATAGAATATGCCAAGATTTGCACTAGATAGAGATATAAGATTCTTTGAAGGAATCTCAAGAGAGTTAGTAGATGCGGTTATTGAAACAACTGTTGTTCTATTCAAACTTGCTATTGAGGATATTTCAACAAACCTATATGGGGAATCACTAAATAAAACCTATTATCAAGGTACGGAATGTAGTGCGGTAATCGAAAGAGATGATAGTAGTATATCTTATGAAGGATTTGGACCTGATTCGGGACAAAACGTAGAATTTAGATTTAATAGATTTACATTAAAGGATAAAGATTTCTACCCAGAGATTGGAGATATCATAATGCACAACGATGCATACTTTGAAATTAACAATGTAAGAGAGGACCAATTAATTGGTGGACAGAGTGGGGAGAAATTCTCAATTATTGCATCAACATTTATGACTAGAAGAAGTTCTATTCAAACTGAAATGAGAGTTATCTAATGAATAAGAAAGAAACAAATAGAGCATTACAAAGAGGTATAGATAAGGAGTACACTAAAGGTGTTAAACTTTTAGATGTAGATACTACTATTGCTGAATATATGGTGGATACTGTGATACCTGATGTTGAAGAACATGGTAATCAAGTTAAAGTTCCTTTATTATATGGTAATGCTGAACGATGGAATAATGCTAGAGCAAAGGGATATCTGAGAGACCAAAGAGGTAAGATTCAGATTCCATTAGTAATGTTCAAACGAAATTCTATTGAAAGAGATTCTGCATTACAACAATTTAAAGATGTAAATACTCTTCCTGCATATAAAAAATATTCTAAAAAGAATAGATACGAAAGATTTTCATTACAACCAGATGCTTCTAAAGCATTAGAACAATATGAAGTTTCTGTACCTGATTATGTAACTGTAACTTATGAGGTAATGATTTGGACATCATTTACCGAACATATGAATACCATAGTTGAACAATTTCAGTATGCAACTGATAGGTATTGGGGAACTGAAAATGGTTTTAGATTTAGAACTAGAATTGATTCATTTGATAATCAACAAGAAGTTGGAGAGGGTTCTGAGAGAGTAATTAGAACATCATTTACAATGATAACTAATGCTTACCTATTACCTGAAACCTATGATGATAAACCAACTGTTAAAAAAACATTTACTCCTAAGAAAGTTGTATGGGGTGTGGAAACTGATTTAACTGGTACTTCATTCACTAACCCAAACATATATAATGAATATCAATCGGTAATTGATTTTGTTGCAATTAGAAGTTCACAGAGAGCTGAATTTACTAATTCTACAACTGTTAAATTAACAAACGTAAGATTACCAGTGTTACCTGTTGAATTGATAGGTTCATTTGATACGGCAAATTGGTTTAGAGTTTATATTAATTCAGAATTTAAACAATCAACAACATATACATATTCTTTTAACGGAACTGATAACGAAATTATATTCACATTTAATAATACTTTAGGATTTGATTTAGATGGTGATGATGAAATTGATATCGTTGGAAAATACGAACAATTATGAATATAAAAACTCTCAAAAATATAATGAAGCAGGTTAACCAGCCTAATGAATTTGATATGGAATATGTCAATTTAAGTCATGAATTATATTGGATTTATAAAGTACCTAATTGTAGGTTAAAAACTTTAGATTTTAGATTGGAATCTAAACGAAAATCTGATAGTAGATTTGATGTATTTGTAAATGGTGGTTACATTGCTCCTAGAGATTATAAATTTGAGCAAGTTGGTAATGATTTTCATATAAAATTTATTAGAGATTTATTTCCATCTGTAATTGAAAATCCAAATGACCCTAATTTTGGCCAACCTTGGAGTTTTGAAGAAAGTGATGAGGTTAAAATTGAAGGTGATTTAGAAAATGTAATATAATGGCTAGAAAAAAACCAATAGTAAATATAGGAAGTACTCAGAAAAAAAGAGATAGAGAATTCTTTAAAGATTTCGTATTAGAAGTTATTGAAGATACTTTTATTTTTGAAGTAAAACCAACTTCTATATCATTAGATGATGATACTCAAACTTTGTTTACATTAGTATTAAATGGATATAGATTTGTTTACGAAGATTTAGTGGTTTCAGATTCTAAAGATTATTTAGATGTATATTTATATGGAGTAAAGCAAATAGAAAATTATGATGTAACTTTTGATTCTACATCAATAACAATAACCTTTACTGAAAGTATAACAAGAATTCCTACCGATGTGGTTAGTGATTTTGATGCGGGAAAAAATTCTTTTGAAATAAAAGGTAAAATTACAGAAATAGTATAATGGCTAGATTAATACCACAAAAGCAGATTGAAGAAATTAATATTTTTAAAGAGAATATCTCTGTTAAAAAATCTGTCTTTATATCTGGTTCACTTTTAGTATCTCAGAGTATAGATATTGGTAGTGATTTAAATACACCTCAAACAATAACAGGTTCAGTACAAATTACTGGTTCTTTAGAAATTGATGGACCATTATCATTCGCTAATGCAAATGATAGATTAGATGCAACCGCATCATTTGCGGATGAATCGGTTGATACACAAAGATTTGGTGGAATATTAGCAAAAGAATTTGGTGAAAGTGATGCTACCCTATATGTATCTTCTACTAATGGTAGTGATGATAATGATGGTAGAACACCTCAATTCCCATTAAGAACAATTAAGAAGGCTGCTAAGATAGCAACCGATGGAGATGATGGTAGATATGGTTTACCAACTGGTTCTTTATTTACTGGTTTTGCTATTAAGGTTGATACCGGTACATACTTAGAAGATAACCCAATTGAACTTCCAAAAAATACAACTGTTTGGGGAAGTGGTTTAAGGGTAACTAAGGTATTAGCTAAAAACGAAAACGAAGATTTATTTTGGGTAAATAGTGGTAACTACTTATCTGAAATGACTTTTGGAAATTTAAGGGTATTCCCATCAGTTGATATATCCGAAAAGGGATTCGCTGTTGCATTTGCTCCTAACGCATTTATTACAACATCCCCATATGTTCAGAATTGTTCTATGATATCTAATCAAGAGAACTCATTCTTAGAAGCATATGAAGATATTCCTGCTGGTGGTGGTGGATTGAATGTAGATGGAAATAGAATACATCCTGATTCACCTCTTGCTTCAATGGTATTGGATGCATATACACAAATCGCACCTAATGGTGTTGGTTGTCAAGTTGTTGGTAGAGGATTTATTCAGTTAGTATCTTTCTTTACAAACTTCTCAGCATATTCGGTAAAGGTATTACAAGGTGGACAAGCAGTACTTCTAAACTCAAACACATCGTTTGGTGATTTTGGTATGTATGCTAGTGGTTCTAGATTTATTACTGGAAGTGGTGGTAATGCTAATGCATTCTTTAACGTTCAAGATAATTATTCAATTATTATTGATACTATTAAAAACGGATTAACATCTATACCTGATTTAGTTCCAACTACATTCGAAGGAAGAAGATTAACCGATTTAATTGATGTACCTCAATATTTTGTATCTGAGGATTCAACTACTGATGTAGCTGATAGAGTTAAATCAGACTTTAGATTGGTAAGTTCTATTGTTGAGGATGGTATTACAAATGTACCTAAACTACTTGCTAAAAGTGGTAAAGGTGGATATGGACCTGAGTCATTATATAATATAAGTGGTGAAGCTCAATACACAAATGTATCAACAGCATCATCATCAGATGTATCTACTATTGATACAAACTTTGATATCACATTAGATATTATAGATAGAGGTAATGCAGCAACATCATCATATGTACAAATTGATAACGTTGCCGCATCTATAAAAACTACCGATTCTGTACAATATAAAACATTCGCAGTACAATCTGATACTAATGATAAAATAAAAGAAAATTTTGATACTGTAATTAGTATCATAGAAAATGGTTTAACTTTTTCTCCTGATGTTAGTAGTAGTACTGAATTGGGTTATGTATTTACTGATACAATACCATATGAAACTGATGTAACATCTTCATTGAAAACAATTCAATCAGTAAGTTCATCATTTTCACTTGTATATGATATTTTAGCTAACGGAACTGGTTCACTTCCATCTACTATTTTTAGTAGTTCGATTGAAAATCCATCTGTTGATGTTCAAAACGCATATACATTATTAATTGAAAATATACCATTCATTCAAGATGAAACAATTGCATATTTAAGTTCTTCTTGGAGTGAACACCCATATAATCAAGAGACTTGTAAAAGAGATGTAGGTTTTATAATTTCATCATCAGCACATGATTTATTATTTGGTGGAAATGAAGAATCAATTCGTAGTGGAGTATTCTATTACCAATTCCCTTCAAACGCAACAACAACTGAAAAAGACCCAACATTAACTGGTGTTAAGTATGCTAGTGAGTTGGCAATTAATATATTAGATGGTAAGGTGTTTTCAGATGCGCCTGCTGAGTTAGATAATGCTTATGATGTTATCTATCAAAACAAAGATTTTGTTAGAAGTGAAACGATTGCATATCTTTCTTCATCTTGGAGTGAATTTGAGTATAACGAAGAAAAGTGTAAAAGAGATATCGGATACATATTAGATGCGGTTGCAACTGATATTAATTATGGTGGTAATGAACGTAGTGTTATTGCTGGTGAATTTTATCATCAATACCCATCTTTAGCAATTGTAGATGATAGAACAACAGGTCAATTACAACAAACTTTGGATGGTATTAAGTATGCAAAACGTATTACTGAAAAATTAACTAACAATGAAACATTTGTAGCTCCATCTGATTCTATAATTGCAGCTATTAATCTAATAAAAGAAAATCGTTCATTAATACAAAATGAAACGGTAACTTATATCGATACTGAGTATCCAAACTTTTCATATGATAGAGTTAAGTGTAAGAGGGATACTGGGTATATTATTGATAACATAGCAACTGATTTATTATATGGTGGTAATGAACGAAGTGAGTTAGCAGGATTATATTATTTCTTATATCCATCAATAGCTAATACTACTCAGTTAGAAGAAACATTGGAAGCTATTAGATATACTAAGGAGTTTACTAAAGCAATAGTTCAATCCATTGTATTGGAAACTCCACAAGTAATACTTAACGTTGATGGTAATATTAGAACAACTACATTTACACCAACAACAAGTTCTATATCTGCAACTGATTCCGAAGTTAAAATTGTTTCTCAATCATTTGGTGTAATTGAAGATATTATTAGATATGGTACTGATTCTGTAATTAGTTCTATTGCTGGTAATACTGATGAGTATACTTGGAACTTAGAAAATCCATTAAATGTTAGTGGTATTTCTCAAAAAGATTCTTTAGAAGTTGCAACATCATCTACTACAAATTTAATAACATCAAGTTTTGATACTGTAATAAAAATAATTGAAAGTGGTAGTTCGATAGAAACTGAAGAAACTATTGGAACCGATTCTAAAGGTAATCCAATTTCAACAGTAGGAATTCCTAAAAATTCATATGGAGATAATTTAGTAAAAACTACAATTGGTACTACTATACCATCTGATATAACTTTAGTAAAAAATACTGAAGAAGGTATTAAGTTTGGTAGTGATGTACAAATAACATCATCTATATCAGCTGATTTAACAAATGTAACTAAGATATCATCTTCATTTTCAACTGTATCTAATATTATAAAGTATGGTATTAGTGGTAGTTTGGATGTAAGTGGTTTATCAGATACATCTACTTACTTTGAAGTAGTATCATTATACGATGGTAGTTTTAGTATAAACAAAAAACAAACTCAAAAGTTTGATGATGTAGATGGGAAAATTTTAGGTGAGGATACTGGTTCATTTGATGATAGTGTTAAAGACCCAACTCTTACATTAAAAAGAGGAGATTTATATACATTCTCAATAAATTCATTAAATATTGTAAACGCAATATCAATTGAAACTCAACCATTTATTATATCAACTAATAGAAGTACTGATACAAAATTCAGATACAATGAGGGTATCACTAATAATGGTTCAACTTTTGGTACAATAACATTTATAGTTCCATTTGATGCACCTGATAGATTATTCTATGTAAATGGAAATGATGTAAATGCTAGTGGTGTAATTAATATTGTAGATGAATTACCATTATCAGATACTCAACGATATGTTGAAGTACCATCAATTGGTTCAGTTCAGGTGGTAACTAATAATGTTGATGCGATTAAAGTATCTGATATAGAACAATATAATTTATCATATACTGCTTCTTTAAGTGAATCAAATGAAATTAGTTCATCATTTGCAACTACAATTGATATCTTAAAAAATGGAGTAGGTTCATTTACTCCAACAACTGCAACTTATAATCCTGCTGATGGTGAATTTGTAATGAATATCCCTCAACATGGTTTAGAAGTTGGTGATAGAATTTATTTAGAGCCTGAATCATTTGTATTCACTTGTGATATGGATGGTAATAGAACTGAACATAAATTAC
>ERZ1039804.1470-NODE-1470-length-13372-cov-6.922655_pt1 | contig 13372 bp, 19 predicted proteins | sample MGYA00383089_ERZ1039804 | MGnify/ENA primary metagenome ERZ1039804 (study PRJEB29581, sample SAMEA5548359) | metagenome | biome: marine; feature: coastal; material: water | depth 1 m | study: Short-term variability in the microbial, nano- and picoplankton...
CCAGTATAACCCCAAGCCCAATCATTCCACATTTGATCTCTATCCCAGTAATTGTAATAGCTATAACCCCAGTTATTTCTATTCCAGTTATATCTAGTACCTAATAGACGATTGTTCCAATCAAATGATCTAGGTTGACTTAGTGCATATTTTGCAAAGTCTAATCTAAATTGAAAGTCTGTTCTTAATCTATTTCTAAATTGAAATTCACTTAAAGTATCAATCTTCACATCATCTGCTACCACTATATAATTTTCATCATCATAGATTGGATCATGGTTAAGTGTTGATAGCTGCCAACTAGCACCACATGATGTTAATAGTATTAATGATAAAATTGCTGTTAATCGTTTAATTGTTTTCATATATTAGTCTTTTGTTTCTTTGTACTCTTTGTAAGCTTCACTATTTGGTAAATCCTTCTCTATTTGTAAAGACCATAGTGAACTATTTGGTACTACGAATTTCCTTCCATGACCATATACATAAAACGTAGTTCTCCAGATACTTTGTCTGACTATTCTAGCCTTTTTAGTACCTTTAATATAAACGACATCATCAATATCAAAATCAGTTCCCATAAGAAACTGCATACCTCTAAAGAAATTAGTTATTGTATCTTTAAAAGCAAGTGTGACAATAGCGACTAGCGTCAACCAGCCCCATTCTCCAATATATTGTGAAATCGCTTCTTCCATATTATTTAATATTTTGATGTAACCATTGGCCTAGTTGTTCACCATATTTAATATCCGATGGAAAATGGTGTCCTCCGACTAGCCTAGATTCAGATACTTCATCTGCTATCTTCATTAGCTTATCCTTTAGATCTGGAAATTGATCTGCTAAAACCAAAGCATGCAAAGTCGATTGTGCACTATGTCCAGATGGAAATGATGGAGTCTTTGCAGTTGATGAATTAAATTGCTTAATATCAATGCCAAGATAATATGCCAACTGAAAAGGTCTAGGTCGATTAAATCTATATTTTAATCTGATTGTAATTGACGCAGCCTCATCCATTAAAACTTTAAAATAGGTATCATCGTACTGATGTCCAGCGCTAGTGATTAATTCCTTAAAAGCCCATGTGAAATCATCATCATAAGACTCTTCTAATTCACCAGGTTCTGGATGTGTATTTTGTGCCATTTGAATATCTAATAATTCTGGCCCTGTTTTAGAATTTGAAGCGTAGATCATTACCGGCGCATCTAAAGATGTACAATTTAAATATTGATAATCTTCAGGCGTTGCCAATCTTTTCTTATGCTTTTTTCTAGGTGAAATAGCATAGGTTAAGTTATCTAATAAAAAATTACTAAATAATTCCATACTTATTTACTATTATTCTTGCTCTCTTCATCAATTTTTCTTATCTCTTCTTGTAATTCAAAGATTCTCCATTCAAAATCAAATAGATCTTGCTTTGAAATCTTATTATGTTTAAAAGCCTTTCTAGCTTTTTTGTACTCTTGAGTTAATCGTCTCAATTCCTTCTCTAGATCTGCCTTTGCAATTCCTGCCTGGTCGATCGTCACATTGAACTCTGATTGTTTAGATTCTAATGACCTCTGATTTTTTACTTTTTTAGGTATGACTACCATGTCAAAATCAGAGAATAACGCCAAAAACTTGTTAACATTGTCCATCTCACGAAGTTTATTTTTAAATATAGGAACCCCCTATATGTTATATATCATCATTTGATTTGAAACTGCCAAAATGATTTGCCAGTAGTATCTTCATTTGGGAAATCAAAAGAAATAGATTTCTCTTTACCATCTTGTCTCCATGTAATAACTTTTACAAAATTAGATGGAATTCTTGCAGGATCTGAATTAGTAGTCCATTTATCTGAGAAGTAGATTTCTATATGAACTGTAATCCCTTGATATACTCCTGCTAAGTTTCTTTCAAATCGTTCTAGCGCAGCCCAAGTACCTCTATTAAGACCCTGGTGTTGTAACGCGCAATTTGCATAACTAAATGTTTCCTTTAGCCATTTTTCTGTACAGGCAAATGTATTTGCCGGAGCCATGTGCCCTTTATCATATACATTGTCTTTGTAATCTGAAGAAGAACTTCCTGCTAAACCAGGATATGCCTTAAATGAAATACCATCTCGCTCATAAGTAGGTGAATCTGGTTTACAAAATATTTCATAACTTACTTGAACTGGTTGTTGATATTCTATATTGTAAAGTACTTCATAAATATCTGTCTTGACACTAACTATATCATTAGCATCCCCTTGTGCAAAGGTTGCTAAATTAAATATAAGTAATGTTGCAATTATATTAAGTATCTTCATTTTTTCTTTTTTACTGTTTTAGTTTTCTTTGGAGGCTTAGGCTTTTCAATAATATCAACATAATGTTCTTTGTCCTTCTTGATACATTTAGCACAATACATTGTAGCATACATATTCTTAGGATCTGGATCAGCCCGGTTCATATACCTAGTTACAGTATACATCTCCTTATGTGGAAAATCTTGTATGCAACCTGAACATACAGTAGTTCTGACAGCTCTAGGCATCTTTCTGTTCTTTAATCCAAGTTAAAACCTTAGTAGTTGGTCTCCAATCTAACATTTGTGTAATTAATGAAATATCTGCAAGAGATCTTTTTGGTTCTTCTCTAGCATCTATGTGTACTATTTCTCCACCAAAAGATTCAGCTATATCTAAAATTTGTGTTTCTTCTCCTGAAGCCACATTCCAAATAGGCATACTTTCAAAACCACCATTAGGTCTAGTAAGAGCTGTAAAACAAGCATCGACTACATCGCCAACATATACAAAATCTCTTGTTTGAAGTCCATCGCCTGTAACAGTAATAGGTTGATACGCTTCAAACTGTTTTTTAAAGATAGGAATAGCGCTCACATAGCCAACATCATTTGGTTGCCCCTCTCCAAAAACATTAAAGAATCTTAGAGCCGCACATTGTGTTGTACTATTATGGTACTCATCTAATAAGGTTTCCATTTCTAATTTATATTCAGCGTACGGAGACATAGGATCTGGCGTTGTAGTTTCATCAAATGGTACTTCTTCATTATCACCATAAACTGCAGCTGTACTTGCTGCTACGATAGAATGACAACCTCGATTCTTTGCCCATTCAAATACTCTTTCACTACCTATTTTAATCCCTCGATAATACTTGTCCCAATCTTCTAGAGATTCTTGTACTGAGACTGGAGATGCTAGGTGTAATACATAATCAATATTATTAAGTTCTGGTAGAGGACCAGCTGCCACATCACATTCATAAACGGTAAGACCTGCAGGTATATTACCAGATGGTAAAAGTAGCCTCTCTAGTTTACCTGTATAAAAATTATCTAACACTGAAACTTGCCAGCCTCTTTGTAGCGCTTGCCAAACTGCGTGGTGCCCAATAAAACCGGCCCCTCCTGTGATTACTATATGCATATTACTCTGTTTTTCCTAATCATTATACGTTAAATTTACCAGAAGTTTCAAGCTCTTGCCATACTTGTTCTGCGGTGATAGTCTTAGTACATTCAAACTGCCTGTCATTGCCCTTATTCCGTGGACACCAGTTCCAGTCACCTCGATCAAATCTAGCCCATGTCCAACAACCTGAACATACTGATCTATTAATAATTCTTACTTCACAATCGAATTCTACGAACTCCCATGTAAAACCACTAATTAGTGCTACATTAATTCCTAATGCCCATGCTAACCAACTCAGTCCGGAAGAAATTCCAACTAGTTTTTGTGTGGTATTCATATATTGTGCTACCTCGATAAGATCTTTGATATGTTCTACTCCTTCTAATTCTGTATTCTCTTTAGAAATATAGTAGACTGGCATGTCCTTTACCTTAAACTTATTAATTAGATCTTGCCATCCAGTTGGGTGGTTCCAGTACTTTGCTTGCGCTGTTGATTCAGTTGCAATACAAACACCTCGCGCGTCCGCAGATGGGTGCAGTTCTAAAAATTTAGGGGCTAATGTAGGTCTACGTTCTATATAACTAATACCTAGTTGATCTGCTGCGATGGCTCCCATCGGTATAGTTCTCCAGTCTCTAGGGTGTCTTGATTTATTAGAAACCTCATCTTTAGTTTGGAATATTCCAAGGCCTTGCCAGTTCTGTGGGTAATTATCACCGGAATTCCATTCAGACTTTTCAATCCCTTGAGTAGCTAATAGTTCCCAGTTAAATAAAAATGGCTTATGAGTTCTAACTGCCAGTCTTTCATGCTCACGTTCGGATTGCATCTGTTCTATTTGTCCCATAAAACTTAGAGTATCTCCAAGTGAGCTAGATTCTAAATGTACTCCAAAGTGTGTTAGATCTGGTCTTAGTGTATATTGTAGTTTGCCAGTATCAGTATTGTAGATACGACATTCACTCTCTTGGTACCACCCTTCTACATACCGAGCCCATAGGTTATTCACTAGGGCACATCGATATTGTTTTTTACCGGCTGTCCAGAACTCTGCATGCCAGTTACCTTTAGCCTTGTCACAATGCAGTTCCGGTCCAGACTTATGATAGAATCGACATTTAGGGATCTCTGGAATTGGCACCTGTAATAGCGTAGCTTCTAAATTTTCTCCTAGGATTTCCTCAGAGGAAATACGAGTCCAATAGTTGTTTGTTAACCATTGAATTGTAGAATTAGATAGATGGTGCGAACCGTCCCAGTAAAGTATATCAGGTTGCTTAGCCTCTATAAATTTACGTAACTGTTCTACATTAGGTTCTGCGACGTTATGTGCGCCGAGATTATTATGTGGTAGTTCTGCCCATGTTGGTTTTAATTCTATTAAGTATGCAGTACTACCTGATTCATTAATGCCTTGCACTAGTTCTGCCGTAGCCTTGCTCTCTTCTGTAGTATCTATAGTGTCTTTTAGAATAATGACCACACGAGGCTCTATTGGTTTTATATTGCCTATCTTATTATGAGTGTATCGACATTGTCTAAAGAATGTGTACCAATGACCTCCATCAAATTCTGCTTCTACTTGAGCTTTAATACTATCATTAAATTTATTAAAACTATCCTCGGTAGCAGTATCATAATTATTATTAAATGTAAGTATGCTAAGTCTTTTGTATTCTAGACCTGTTAGTAAATCTCCATCCTCAAAAACTGCAATTATATTATTATGCTTTGCATTAAACTTAATCTGTTTATCTGGGTAGAGGCTCTTAATTTTTTCTTGTTGTGCTGCTGATAAATCTTCTCTTGTTAATAAACTAAACTCTTGAACCTCATCTAACCATTCACATGTAGAAATAGCAGAAGTGGCATGCCAAACATCATCATAAACTAAAAGACCTTCATGTAGATCTTGTTTCATATAATATGTAGCATTAAGATTAAAATCATAATGTTCTTCTTCTGACATAGCACTAGAGTCTGAACCAGGTCTATTATTATATGTGTACAGTTTTCTAGGAATGTGTAAATGCTTACCCCTATTTAGATTATACATTAAGAAGAGTGTATCTGTTGAAGTTTTACATGACTTCTCAATTGGAATTGCATCTATATCTAGCCTACGCATTGCTCGACCATGGCCAAACATTTTTTGAGTTGCTCTTTGAGAATAAATATCCCAAAATTCACCATTATGTCTAAAGTACCACTCGTACTGATATTCTTTAGTTGGTTTTATTAGACTCCACTGTTCTAAATTACCCCCTTCACCAATTTGATCAAAATCACTAAAGATAGACATTACATCCGGATGTGCTTCAAAATGACTTGCGTAAATTTCAAATAGATTAGGATTTAGAATATCATCTGTGTCTAAATCAAAGTAGTAATCATATTGATAATGCCTAAACATGTTTTGATAGAGATACAGTTCTCTACGCTCTTCTACTTGGTAATAGATTATTCTAGGGTCATTAATCTCTTCAACTCTACGTTTTAGTCTACGTTTAAATTCTGGATCATTTGAAAAATCATCACCTACAATTAATAACCAATCTTGGTGTGTTTGGTTTAGAACATTTTCAAATGTAATATTAATATGTTCATCTGGATTATTATGAAAACTTGCTACTGCTAAAAATCTACCCATTTCTGACCTGCATTATTTTGTTAAACATTTCATCAGGTCCTGGTTGACATTTAAATTCTGAATACCCTTCTAAACAAGATGGATAATATGGCATTGCATTAATAGTTTTCCAGTGCTTTACTGAATACTTAGGATCTGTTGCACAAAATGCTTTACAGTCCCCGCCTACAAAATGGAATTTATGAGTCTGTGTTCCATTACGATATGGCGCAGTCTTTTCCCATCTAATTGAAGCTCCTATTTGAAAGATATTAGTATCTGTACAACCTGCTAAGTGAATAGGACCAGCATCAAAACTAACTAGACCAAATGCATTATTTAATACATGGTAAAGTTCTGAAATCGGTCTTAAAACTGAGGCATCCTCTTGGCCACCTGGAGTATCATCACCGTAATTATAGTCTACACCCTTTAAGTCTACAAGTCCCTTTACAATATGTCCCTCTTTATTATTGGCGTGTTCTCGATGTGCTTTTCCAATCATCACAACTTTCATATTAGTATGTGTTTTAATCAGATCTACTAATCTTTGCCAATGTTCTAATGGCCAAGTTCTATTAGGCCAGTTTTCTGTAGGGTGGATAACAATACAGTTCTCATCTATCTTTAAAGAATCTTCTGTTTGTTCTGCTGGAAAATAATCATATTCCATTTCTTCTGGATAAAGTGTAATACCTACTCCTAGTGCATGGAATTGTCTTGCCTCAAAATTACTTAGTTTAATTTGTACCTTATTATCTCTAATGTCCTTTGGATTCATATTCCTATTCGTCATTAAAACATGATTATAGGTTTCATAAATCTCGACATAGCCTTCCGGATCTTCTTCTGTATATTTTAGGAGTTTATCGACGTATGGAGATCTATCAAATAGATCTGTACGCTTACACATAACATCTACCTTATGCCCATAAGAGAGGGCAACTTTACGCACAGTCGGAGTAGCACAAAGAGTATCGCCCAATGCTGGGCAACTAATTTTGATTAATATTTTACTTGTATTTCCAGGTAAGTTAGTCACTTATTTATATTCTTCGTAAGATTTCTCTTCTACTAATTCAGAACCAGTTAACGTATTAATTAACTTTTTAACTTGAGCTCTTTCATCATTAGTAATATAAACTGATCTAGTAACCTCTATAAATGCAGCATCAAAATTATTATTTGCCTCATGTAATCTGCAAATATCTTCAATATTCCATAGAGTCTTATTAATATCCCCTAAGTCTTTATGTAATGCCTTTAAAGCGGTTTGTTGCTCTTCGTTAAGTTCTTCATAAATACCATGAACTATTGGCGATAAAGTGTCGTATTCTTTTTGAACATTTTTTAGTTTAGCTGTATCTTTAATTTCTTCAAGTTTAATAGCTAATATTGTGAGTTTGTCCATTATCTCACCGTTAGAAACTTCTATCTTCATTTTTATTTAATTTACAGGGTTAATAACATTTTAATTAATTCCGGCTGTGGTTGTACATCATCCTTGTCAGTTCTAACTTGCCCGTGTGTTAGAAGACCTTTTACTTTTCCTTGACAAGCTAATTCATTAAAATCAAACGCTTGATTCATACTTACTTGTTTTAAATTAGGAGTTGGATTACCTACATTTACTTTTCTTTTTATATCTTCTACCAAACCAATGTTTAAATCTATTCCATGTTTTTCTGATAGTAATATGAGCAGAGCCTTTAAAGATTCAATTTGTTTTGCAGAATATTTATGAAAGTGTAATGTCTTTTTATAGGGTGTTTCTAATGTACATACTTGATCCGGATGAACTTCAGATTTATACCAAGTATAATACTTACCATCCTTCTCTGTTAATCTACCAGCTGAGCAGATTTCTATAGAAATGCTACCTCTATGCATTTTTCCAGATTTAGTCTTACCTAAATGATAACCCCAATACTCATCTTTAAATGCTTGTAAAATTCTACCATCATATTTAGATTCATCTTCACCAGAAGCTGGTAATCCACCAATTACATAATGTGTTCCTATTCTACCTCTTTGATCTCTACCCCATTGGTCTATTACTTTATATGGATTATGTCTACCTGCAGTGTGATGAATAAAAATCCATTCTTTAGCAGTTTCTTGTTTAACATATTCACCTTCTGGTAGAGGATATTGTTCTATCCAAGTTGCTCCAGTAGTAATATCTGTATCGGCTTCTAATTCTTGTGGATTAAGACCTAATTTCTTCCAAGTCATAGGACCTACGATACCATCTCCTTTTAAACCTTTCATAATCTGATAGGCTTTAATAGCGTCTCTTGTTTTAGATCCAAATATACCATCGGCTCTTAAGCCTAGAACTTCTTGTAAAGCTTCTACTAAATCACCAGAGTGACCTTGCTTTAATACGTATCTACTTTGCTTTGACATATTTCTAATGTTTTTCTTTCTAATTTATTTATCGTATTTATTAAATCAGTCATATTAGTAGTTTTATGTTTGAATTCAAATTTAACTAACTGACCTACCTTTTCATAAATACGGAATATTATAGTATACTCTGGTCTTCTGCCTAATTTATCTTTCATAAAAGAAATTACCTCAGCTTGAGATCTGGCTTTACCAGCATATACATAATCTGTTTTTATCTTTGCGACACATGCATAAGTATCATGTTCTATTTCCATAAAGTATTGCATTTCTTTAAGCTCATTTGCTATTAAATACAATCTATGTAATACGCTTGAGTGTTCCCCTGAAATTACTTTTAATAATGTATCGCTATCAAGTGGTTTTGTAATAAACTGCTTGTCTAAGTGTATCTTAATTTTGTTTATCATCTCTCTTTTTTAAGAATTCTTGCTTGTCTTTCTCTGCACGCTCTCTCATAGCCTGATCAAATAATTCATCTTCACTTGGTGGTTCTACACCTCTAGCCTCATCTGGTAAATGTGGCGTTGGTACTTTTTCAACGATCGAAGGTACTGGTTCCATAATATCATTAACAGTCACTCCGACTGATGTAGGTTCATTAGGAGTAAACGTAGAAGGTTTTAAATCTCTTGTTGGTTGCTCAGCCTCAGCTATTTCTTCTTCAGCCTGATCTATTTCTTCTTCAGCCTGATCTATTTCTAAATCAGCATCATCAAGATCTTTAACCATTTCATTCATTACCAGATCTAGTGCGTGGTCCTCATCCCATTCTTCTACAGATTCTTCTGGTGGATTTTTTAACCAACTACCAGGCTCATGACGATCCACATAGGCATCATATTCTTCTTGCTTCTTTTGGAATTCCATGAATCCACCCTCTTTATCATTAGTCATACCTGCAACTAAATGGGGCTTATCATATTCTTCTGGCCATGGTCCAGGTTTATCTTCATTTTCTAAAAACGCTTGAACATCTGGATCATTTATCCATGCATCGTCTTCATCTTCCTGCTCATCATCTTCCTCTTCTACAATACCTTTAGCTAATTCATCTGCTAATTTACCCCATGCGACAGCATTCTCTTTATCCATACTGACGTCCATTGAGTTAACATTAGGATTCTCAGGTCTTAATATACCATTGTCAATTACATCTTCTGCATATCTTTCGGCTGCCCTTCTTAAATTATCATTAGGTTCATCATCTTCATCATGCCAATCTTCATCATGCCAATCTTCATCATCGTCTAGTCCATCAAATACTGAATCTCTAGGAGTATACTCAGTATCTTCTTCCTCTTCTCTTCTAGCCTGATCAAATGCAAAGTTAGCTGCAACCACTAATGAGATTGCTAGTGGATCGAATACAAAGATAATAACTAATAATAGCCAGTTAATAATCCTGTCCATCGGCGCGCCTGTTAGGCCAGATAAATATTGTAGAGGACCTAATTCACCGGCTACTTCAGAATTATTTTCTAATTCTAATATTTGTAGTTGATATTTTTGTAGGCTATCTGCTACTATTTCTCTCTTCTTTTGAACACCTTTTCTATTTTCTTCTTCAACTTCAATACGCTTTGCTGCCATCCTAATCTCTGAAGTAGAGATGGTTGTTCTAACGCCCCCAGCCACCGAGGTGTCTCGTACTTGGATCGATTGAGACCTAGCATTGGAAAGAGTACTGATGTTACCACTAATTCTTTCAAGTTCTTTATCGTATCTCGTAACGTCGTTTTCATAAAATTGTTTCTTCTGTTCTAAAAATGCGGTTTGGTTCTCTTTAACAGTTAATTTTCTATAAGTATCTTGATAAGCTGCTGATAAGAAGCCATAAATACCCATTGATGTAATAAGTACTAGGATTATAGTTGCTGTAGCAAGATATGCTCTTAAGCCTTTATTAATAGTGTCCCAATATTGATATAATAGAGATGCTACTACTAATTTTGCAACTTCTAACGAACCAGCCATTACCATTACTTCAAATGATGCACCGGCAAATAACTTACTAAGTCCACTTACTGAATAAAATGCTGCTGAAGCCGATACTGACAATGCAGAGAAGGCTATAATGAATGGAAGGAAATTCCTTTTTAATGTTTTAAACATAATTTAGTTTTTATTGTTTTACCACTTCCCAAGTGGACATCCCGATCCAGGTGAAAGAGCTTTCGCTGCTAATCTACAACCACAGCCCCTAACTTCTTGCCCAGTTACGATATGTTTTCCTGTTTTATTAGGACTACATGTTCCCCCGTTTCTCATATCACAAGAATTACAAATAAGTAATCTATTAGCACTCTGTGCCTTTAATTTTGGAGCTAGTTCTACAAAATGAGATTTTACTAGGTTGCCCCAACCTGTTAATATTTGACTTACTACACTCGGTGGTTTCTTTTCAGGTTTAGGCTCCGAGCCTATTGTACCTTTATATGAAAACTTGTCGTTAAGTTCGTAATTTTGTGTTTTCTTCTCGTTTGCCATATTTATTATATATTATGCTTTTCTTTAAACATGTTTCTACGTTTAATAAACTGCTTCACATAAAATTCTAAATCTGATTGTGTTAGAGTAAACTTTTGAGGTAAATTATCATCTTCATTGGCTATCCAGATCTCAGCTCCATCTGCTTTAATACCTGTCATATCCCAATATGCTAAGAAATAAGCAGATGCTTGTAAATAGTAATCAATTACCCATTCTTCTCGCTTAGGCCTTCTACTATTTTTATAGTCAATAATCTTAATAGTACCATCAAGTACCTTAGAGATATTATCTACAGTACCTGCCCAACCCCCTGCTTTGGTAGTCCATAAGAAAGTTTCTGCCTCAATAACCTCTAGGATTTGATCGAAATAATCTGATGAGTTAGACCAAAATTTGTAAAAGAACTTCCAAGCCTCTTCTAAATAAAGTGCTCCGCTTTCGTTGTCTTTAAACTCATTTACTTCATCATCTGTTTTAGCAACTTCTTTTAGTTGTGATAGTCTTTCCATAGACTCACCTGAAGTTTCAGTTTTATATAGTTCAATTAGTCTGTGCATAATTGTACCACGAGACATACTAAGATTTGAAATTCTATCAGCCTCTGCTTCTCCTACACGCTTACGCCATTTTGCTAAGCCAGACATATCTTTGGTCTGTCCTAAAACAGTAGTAACCGATGGTAGCTTTGCAATTACTTCGCCCCCTTCGGTCACTTGATAAAAACGTAATCCGTTTTCTTGTACTCTTTCTATTTCTGCCATTACAGTCCTGCTAGTTCAAGTAATCTAAAAAATGTATCAGTTATATAGTGGAAGTTTACCCAGATTAGTCTACCTAATAAGAATAATCCAAAACCAACTGCTGCTGATTTAATTATATTACCTAAGATATACCAAAGTCCTAAGGCTTCATATTGAGGCCACATGATAACTAGGTATGAATTAGTACCTGCAAGTCTATCAATTTCTGGGTAGATAATATCTGCAAGGCCCATTTCTGTAGTGAGAGGTCCCCACTTACTGATTTGTTGTAGTACATAAGCCTGTTGAACTTGTGGTGCTGCACCAACTACTTCTTCTGGCATATTTATTACACCATAAATTCTACCTAACCAATCTGATCTTAAATCATTTTCGTTAAGCTTTTCTACATTAGCAGGCTTTCTAGCAGTAGATCTAAAAATCCACCAGATTCTAATTTCTGATGCCAGTTCTGGCCAATAGCTAAATGTACTTGTAAACCATTTCATATCTATATTTTTGTTAATGTTTTGAGTTGCTCTAGCGTAGCGTTGCCAGTATGTCTGTCTACTACTTCACCATCTTCCATATAGAATAGTGTTGGTATAGATCTAATACCGTATTTACTTGCTAAATCTGCCTCTTCATCTACGTTAATTTTAATGACTTTTACATCATCTACTTCTTCTTCGTACTTGTCTAATTGCTTTGCAACCATCTTACATGGACCACACCATGTTGCGAAAAAATCTACTAATACTCTACCTTCTGTTGGAATCATAATTATTCTTGGTTTAGACCAGACCATTCTATTAATAGCCCTTTATCTGTTAGTTCAATATATTTATCGTATTTAATACTTACCTGTAGTTGGCCTTCCATAACGACCACATCAGTATACTCTACAGTATGTTCCCAAACATCTTGTTCAGAAATCATAGGCGAGTTAATATTCTTATTGAGTACTTCTAAATACTCTTTACCTATCCAAATGTTTACATGCATAATTGTTAAATTAATTATTAGTTATATGCAAGTAATGGCTTTTGTTTCTTTACAGTTTGGCGATAGTTAACCACAGCTTTAGCTAATATTTCCATTCTTTCTGCTGGATCCATTACCATTAGTCTTTCTTTTTCATAATATCTACTACCATCCCATGAACTGAAACGTGGAGTTAGTTTAGTAGGATTTAACTGATATATTGATCTGTTCTTATATTTGTAGCCCCTAGGAGTTACATAGCTTCTAGTGTAGCCTCTACGTACATAACCATTCTCATAAGAGAGATAATCAGTATTTGTAATAGGATCATGAAAACATTGAGTTCCATTATCTGCTTGTACTTGAGAAGTTACCTCAATACATTTAAGTGTTTGTAGTTTTGTCATATTATTTGATTTCGTTATTAACGTGCATTCTAAAACCTAAGATTGGCTTGTGGCCTACGATCTCGTCTTTACGCCTAGTTATCATATCTCTTGTGAGTAATAATGTTTCAACGTCTTTCTCGGTCTTCACCCAGTCAGTGAATAAGTACGTAAGCAATTTTGATTTTAATTTTTTCATTTTTATTATTTTAAAGTTTGCGAACAGAGGGGGAGTCGAACCCCCAATTAACCAATTCCCACGTTCTTAAGTTGCGTAGGTACCAGGCTCTATTTCTGT
>ERZ1039804.1475-NODE-1475-length-13332-cov-7.273405_pt1 | contig 13332 bp, 6 predicted proteins | sample MGYA00383089_ERZ1039804 | MGnify/ENA primary metagenome ERZ1039804 (study PRJEB29581, sample SAMEA5548359) | metagenome | biome: marine; feature: coastal; material: water | depth 1 m | study: Short-term variability in the microbial, nano- and picoplankton...
ATTGATCAAGCAGAACAATTAGCTATAGACAGGCTTAAAGAATTATTTAATGCTTCTTGGGCTAATGTGCAACCTCATTCTGGTGCTCAAGCAAATGCAGCTGTTATGCTTGCTTGCCTTAATCCAGGCGACAAAATATTAGGTTTTGATTTATCCCATGGAGGACATTTAACACACGGTTCACCTGTGAATTTTTCAGGTAAACTTTATACTCCAAGTTTTTACGGGGTTGAAAAAGAAACAGGCAGAATTGATTACGATAAAGTAGAATCTAAAGCCAAGAAAGAGAAACCGAAGATGCTAATTTGTGGTGCTTCGTCATACTCAAGAGACTGGAATTATGAAAGATTAAGATCAATAGCCGACTCGGTTAATGCACTTTTATTAGCTGATATATCTCATCCATCAGGTCTAATAGCTAAAGGAATTTTAAACGATCCTCTACCACACTGCCATATCGTTACCTCTACTACTCATAAAACATTGAGAGGCCCAAGAGGCGGTATTATAATGATGGGTAATGATTTTGAAAACCCTTTCGGTTTAAAAACTCCAAAAGGGGAGACAAGAATGATGTCTTCTTTGTTAGATTCAGGAGTTTTTCCTGGAACTCAAGGTGGACCTCTTGAGCATGTTATAGCAGCAAAAGCTGTTGCTTTTGGTGAAGCTTTAACGGATTCATTTATGGATTATACCTTGCAAGTTATTAAAAACGCGAAAGTGATGGCAGAAGAGTTTGTAAAAAGAGACTTTGATATAATATCAGGAGGAACTGACAACCATAGTATGCTAATTGACTTAAGAAATAAAAACATAAGCGGGAAAAAGGCAGAGAGAGTTTTAGGGTTAGTTGATATTACAGTCAATAAGAACATGGTACCTTTTGATGATAAATCTCCTTTTATTACTTCAGGTATTAGAATTGGAACAGCTGCAATAACGACAAGGGGAGTAACTGAAAATATGATTCCTAAGATTGTTGAATTAATTGATAATGCATTGAGCTTTAATGAAGAATCAAAGGAATTTTTAGCGCTTAAGCAGCAGGTTAATAATTTAATGAGCCTTCTACCTTTATTTAAATAGAGTTACTTGAAAAAGCTAATCGAAGTATTCAAAGAAAATAAAGCCCCAGTTCTCTTTATGGGAAAAATGTGTGGCTTATTTCTAATGTTACGTAGCACTTATGAGTATATCTTAAGTCCTTATACAGGATTAGATAATTGGCTTATTAATTTAATTATTAATCAGGCCGAGCAATTATTAGTTTTGATGGGTTATACCTTACTGGAACCAAATTCTATGTATACCCACCATTTAGGTGTTCTTGGGTCATCAGGAGTGGTAATAGGAAACCCATGTGATGGCCTTAGTTTATTTATACTATTTGTTTCTTTCTTGGCTGTCTTTAAGGGAAAAATTTGGTTTAAAACATTGTTTATTAGTTTGGGAATTGTTTTAATACATTTCTTAAACGTTAGCCGAGTTTTAGCACTTGCTTTAATTGTTGTTTACTCACCTGAGAGCTTAGATTTTCATCACAAATACTCCTTTACCCTATTTGTATACTTAGTCATATTTTCCCTTTGGTATTGGAGAATCAATATTTACAAAAAAAAGGCTTGGTAAAACCAAGCCCTTTTTTGTAATTCCTGTTTGAAAGATGCTTATTCTACGATTAGCTTCTTCGTTTCTATTCCAAGTTCATTAAAAACGCTCACGAAATATATACCTGAGCCTAACTCAGTTAAATCTAGGTTGATCATTTTTTGATTTAAACTATCAAAACTCCGAATAGATTTACCGGTAATATCTACTAATTCAATTCGGTTAATTTTATTACTAGAACTAATCAGAACATTATTCTTTGCAGGATTTGGAAATAAACTCAATTCAGTTTTTTTATCTTTTTCTTCTATTCCAACCGGAGCTGCATCTCTAATTGAAAAATCATCAATAGCAATATCACTTCTGTAGCCATTGCCGGTCATACCTCTTAGGGCAATTTTAACTACTCCTTTAAAGGCAGATAAATCAATTACGCTTGTATTCCAGTTAGGACCTTGGTCTCCAACAAATGGTGCAATCACATCGCGTATTTCAAAACCATTTATTATAACATCAACATGTAATTCTCCCATTTCTATTCCACTCATGTGATAAGAAAATGTAAGCTCAGGCATATTTAAATTACTAATATCATAGCATTTTGAAAATAACGTTGCCTCCAAATTATTAAAGTTGGTGGCCTCAATGAACAAATAGTTTCCTCCTCCACTTGTATTATCTCCGCTTGGTCCTGTTTGATTAGATGGTGTTCCTCCAGAATTAACATACCAATCGTGCGCATCTAGTTGGCTATTTGCCCAACCATCTTGGAAAGTACCTGGAAAACCAACTAGGAAATTATCAAAATTTGTTGTATCAGCAAAAGAATTTTGAATTGAAGATGATGCCACTGCATAATTAAAAATAGAATCATTAGTACTATTCCCATCAGTTTGCAATTCATTCCAAACATCAAAAGAATAAGAACCTGGTGCTGACATATTAATAGACTGTTGAAAAGTATGATTAGCCTTTGTTCCAGGTGCCATATTTATTCTTGCCGTATCACGTATAATTGTTCCTCCATTTAAAACATAGGCTAATGGTATCTCACTTTGGGAATTACCTCCTAAATTTTCAAGTTCAACGGTTACGAATTCATTCGCAGAGCCACTGCACCCTAACGGATTTGGTGAAACGACATTATTTATGGCAATATCATCTCCAACTGGCTCAAATATTTCAATATCATCAATTGCTATGTCACTTCTAAAACCTACACCAACATTTGCTCTAAACCTAAGTTTAACAATATTTCCAGCATAGGCAGTTAAATCAACTTCATTAAATAACCATTGGTCACCTTGGTCACCCGAAATAGAGGGCATTATATCTAATACCCATTGCCCTCCAAGAAAGATATCTAAATGTAAACTGCCCATTTGGTTGCCATACATGTGATACCAAAATCTAAATTTTGGAGATAATAAATTAGTAAAATCATAACAAGGAGTATTAAGAATAGCTGTAGTATTTGCAAAACCACCTGACGACTCAACATACATGTAGTTCGCATCTAATGGAGAATGGTCATTTGACGGGCCTGTTTGACTTGAATTAGTTCCTTGGTCATATACCCACCAGTCATGATTATCCCCACTAGTTTCATTCTCCCAATCGTTAGCTAAAACTCCAGGTGAATTTGATCCATTTCCAGGATTAAAAGTTGCAAATGTTTCATTGTAATTAAAATTAAAAACCGGTGTTCCGGAACAAGTTGGCGGAGGATTAGAGTTTACATCAAATTGAATACAACCAGAACTTGGGTTATTAGCAATATTTCTGCAAGTTGTAGAATCTACAGCCGAAATTGAATAACAGATAGTGTCACCCACAATTGCCGATGGAATGTCTCCTCTAAATATATTGCCTCCAAGCCTAGTCATTAAAACCGAACCTGATGCGCCACTACTTGAAGAATAATTAACAAAAGCGCTATCTACTCCACTTGCATCAGTAATATCAGCCTCAACTGTAAATGGTCCTGTATTATAAACCTTTCCTTGAAAAATATTTCCCGTCAATACAATTGTCGGAGGGATAAGCTCACAAACGCCCTCTATAACATTGATATCATCAAGGATCCAACCATAATTGCTCCTTGGGCCATTATTGTCTGCATCTATTGCTCCAAATCTAATTTTAACTTGAGAATTACCAGATGCGATTGCTGTAATATCAAAACTCTCTGATTTCCACCATGAATTTGCCGGTATTGAACTTCCATTTGCTGCATCCCAGTCTGAATAACTAATTGACGAAAAGCCATTAGCATTTAAAAAACCTGTACCGTTGTACTCATTAGAACCTAAGGTAGTCCAAGTTGACCCATTATCGTTAGAAACTTGAATAATTGCTTTGTCGAAAAAGTCAATCTTACATATTTGATTAAATGAAAGTGTAAGAAAATTAGAACTTGTTGCATTAATTGTACTTGTTTCAAGAAATAATGTATCAGAAGTAATAACAACACCATTATATGAATTTGATCCACTTACCGAATAAGTAGTATTAATTCCAAACAATGCGGTTGAACCTAAACTAGAATAAGAGGTGACAGAAGGTGTGGCTCCCTCAAAATCCTCTAAATAGATACTATTTTGCGCACTTGATAATAATACAGTGTTAATTAACACAAAGAGAAAATAAAATTTTTTCATCTGTTATTTATTTTAAACACAAAAAGTTGACTTATGTCAACTTTTTGTGTTTGGTACAATTTTATTTAGCTATTACCATTTTACTTGTAATCTTCTGATTTTCAAAAATCATTGTGTAATAATAAACGCCATCAGCTAGATTTGAAACATCCATTTCAATAAATTGATTTCCGCTTGACCTAGTACCTGATTCTTGATAAACAGGTTGACCCAACATATTCACAACTATGAAATCAACATTACCAGAATTAGGAAGGAAATAAGGTATAACTGTATTATTTGTAGCAGGGTTAGGAATATTCTGACCCATTTGAAGTTTTGATTCATCAAATAAATTCTCTTCAATTCCAACGACAAAACATTCTGAAGCATTAGTAGCTTGAATATTAAAATCATCTATAGCCCATCCTTCAGATCTTAAGAATCCATCAGATTCGAATCTAAAACGAATGATTCCATATAAATCCTGATCAAAGCCTATTACATTGTTAGATTGTATATAACCGCTCGAATTTCCTGTCCAGCCTGCATTCTGATCGTTGAAGGGTATTGAAGCAACATGCGGTGTATTATACCAATTAACTCTTGATGAAGATAATCCTCTGTTATCAACAGTAATCCAAGTTCTACCTGTATCTGTAGAATATTGAACATGTCCTCCATCATGCAAGAAATCAGCTATAAAGTAATTGTGATAAAAACTAAATTCGTAACAAGAATCCTTTTGAAATAAAATAAAAGGCGAGAATAAAGAAGACGAATCATAATCAGTATAATTAGAATCAATACCTGTAATCCATGCATTAGTTCCACTATTGGCAGCGTTTATATTCGTTTTGTTTGGTGCACCAAGTTCCCACGAATTTTCAACTGCATACGTATAACTATTTAAAGACATCCACTTAGGATCTGCTGTTGCTTCAAAATCAGTACTGTATCCATCCAATGAAATATTTCGTTTAACAGTATCAATGATTGTGTAACGATACTCTAGAGTATCGTCCTCTGGCTGATCATCTGGCATATTGTTTGGCATTGACGTAATTGCCTGAAAAACATGCACTCCCGGATCTAAGAATTCAGTAAAAGGTGGAGTTCCAATTTTTCGTTTCCTTCTAAATCTCAAACCATTAGGATATCTGTTCCCATCAAATACTATAGTAGTATCTAGTATAATATTATTATCAAGGTTAACTTTTAAATTCACAACATCTAAACTATCCAAACCATCATTTTGAACTACAACTTCGTAATCATAATCTCCTGCAACAGGGAATTCTACTTTCCCTTGATTGAAAATAAACCTTTCTGGCGTAGCACTTAATTGAGGTGGACAAATCCAATCGAAGTTAGCATCCTTGGCTGCTGGACCGCCTGCAAGATTATCGATGTAAGAAGTATCATATCCAACTACAGAGAAGAACGATACCGAAGAATCTCTATCTCCTAATTGAAATTTAACCCTTGACCCATTTTTTACACATACTTTATCACTATAAAAAGTTTGTGGAACCCATCCCGCAAATGGTTTTGAGAAAATATATTCTCTTCCATCCATTGTTGACTCCAATCTCCATCTGCTAGAATCTGTTATTGCATCCGAAGTACTAAATAATAGAACAACATCACAACCTTCATAATGCTCTACAAATCTTCTCATAGTATCATTTGCAACTTTAGGGTCACCCGGCAGTTTAGTAACTATTTCAATAGTATAATCTCCAATAGCACTAAAATCAAACTGATTAGTTGTGGTAAAAGTAAAATTATCTCTTGGTTGAATTGTTGCATTAACAACTTCAGATCCTGTTTGAACTGTTGATCCTCCTGTTTCATCAATAAACGTTACCTTAATATCAATTGGTACATTATTAATGACTCTACTACCTACATTTTTAATAGTAGCTCTAAAGTCTCTTAAATTGTCACCAACTTCGCAGCCAGTTCTTGGAGTTGAAATCTTTACAGCCTGAATATTTTGTGGGACAGGGTCAACTATTCTGAAGTTGTCAATACTCATACCATCACCACCGTCCTCGTCTTGTTCGGCATAGAAAGCAAATCTAAATAGAGCATATTTAGCATTATTAAAGGTATCCGGCAATAAAACTTCTGATTCTACCCATCCATTGTCATTTCCTGGTTTCAATTTAGTTGTATCGGCAAATACGGGTGTACCACCTAAGTTTCCTGCTAAAAATGAGTTATACCAGAATTTTCTTTTAGGATCATGCAATCCAGAAAGAGAATCCCATGTTACACCTTCGTCAAGTGAATAATATAAAGTAACTCCATCACTGTTTGTTTCTATTTCTCTGTTATTGTAAAAATAGAGTAACATCGAATCGGCGGCTGTAAAATTGAAGAATGGTGTATACAGGTTGATAATCTGACCATTACCATTATAACCCCCATTCAGATTAATATCCCAAGATTGAGTTCCTGAATAAGCTGAATTAGTCCATACCCCATTTGGAGTTCCTAATTCCCAATCGTTACCAAAAGGAGAACTAAAAGGAATTGGTTGGAAAATAGTATCAGTTTCAAAACCATCAAAGAAATCTAGCCCTCTATAGGCTAACCCAATTGAATTTACAAAAGATGAAGTATCATTATTCGCTCTTTCGTCATTAGGCGCTTTTACCCAAGCTCTAATAGCATACCTACCCAAAGGCACTGTGTATTTTTGATTAACAAAAATAGTATCTAAGTCATTTGGCCTGCTGTTACCAGTCCAATTCGATTGAACTGCAGGAATAATAACTCCACCTGTATCATCAAGCACTTCATAAAAGACGGTAGCATTGTTAATTGTTAGCGCCCCTAAGTTACGAACTGTAAGCATGATTTCATCTTGCTCATTCTCAGGATTAAAGGGGGTTATGTATGCTGATTCTACTCTTAAATCAATAAGCGGCGAATAAACAATTTTAAATGAATCTAATGCTATATCAGAAAACTCTGAAGTAGGACTCGGTGTTCCTCTAAAACGCAGCTGCGTAATTGTATTTCTATAGTCATACATATTAAATTCTACATCAACCCAATCGTCAACTGCCCCACCGGTTATTGCAGGAATAATATCCTGAATATATCCTTGAGCAGAATCACTGTATAAATCAACATGGAACATATTGCCACCAAAACCTCTCATGTTGAGGTAAAACTTAACACTTGAATTTGGTATTTGATATAAATCTAAACAAGGTGAAAAAAGAATAGCTGTTTGACCTAATTTTTGTGTTGCTTCAACATATAGAAACTTTCCGCCACCTGTTGGACTAACATCTCCAATAGGACCTGTAAAAGGTGTGCTAGTTGAATCTTGACCAACCCACCAGTTATGGAAATCTCCAGTTCCGTTTAACCAGTTGTCTGCTAAAGCTATAGACTGTCCAACCGCAAAATCAGCGGAGTTAAATGTCTGAACGTAAGGGAAATCAAAAATTGGTTTTGTTTGACAAGCGGGAGGTAAATTATCTCTTACTAAAAAGCATACGTATTGGCCATTAGCGGGATATACAGTTCTATTTTTACACAAACTGGCATCAGTTACCACTATTTTATAGCAAACTGTATCTCCAATTGTTTGTGCAGGGATTTCTGCAAAGTAATTAGAACCAGATTGAACATTAAATTGAATTGTATCATAGATCCATGTGCCACCTCCTTGAGGTTTGATTATTGTTGCTAGATATGCAGTATCAATTAAAGATGCATCTCTGAATTGTGCAGAAAAATCATAAGGACCAGTAAAGTAGACAACATCATCATATTGTTCGATATATCTAAAAGGATCTGCAAGATTGATTGTTGGAGGAATAAGCTCACAAGGTGCTCCTGTCACTATAATGTTGTCTAAAAACCAAGTATGCAAACCAACTCTACCAAATGCAGAAGAAGGGTCATCTCTTAGTGTAAATCTTAATCTAATTGAATCTGAAGCCCCTGAAAATTGAGCAACCATATTTGAAATGTCAAAATTTTCTGTAATCCAAGCATCCGTATTTGAAGGCGGAACCCACATAGAATCGGCTAGACCAAAATGCCATTTCACTGGTCTACTAAAGCTAGAAAAAGCACTATCTCCAGGAGTAAGGAATGAACCTCCTTTATAATTAGATGGCCCTGTTCTTCTCCAATTAAAACCTCCATCAAAGGAAATCTCTAAGTAAGCATCATCAAACTCTTCTAGGTAACAAATTTGGTCAAATGCTACGTTTACACTTACAAAACCAGTAATGTCTATTACAGGAGAAAGCAAGTATGAAAAACTGTGACCAGCAGCGAAATTGGTATCACAATAGTTACCTGTACTCGCTAAACGTGATGTTGTATCCCAAGCTGACGCATTTGGTTGATTAACATTAAGCATACTATTTGGGTAAACTTCAAAATCTTCAGTAAATAATGTTTGAACTAAAGACTGTGCATTTACTGCACTTCCAACAACTAATAATACTGCTGAAATCGAAAAATAAAGTAAAAACTTTTTCATATAGAGATAGTTAATTTTTAAGTTGCGCTAATTTAATTATTGTTGGACTATAATACAACCCCAAAAAACAAGATTAAAAAACGCGCATTATCAATCATAAAGACGCAAACAAATAAATTTAGGTTGCATATTTTTTTAGCAAATAATATGGCCTATTTTTGTTCTAAATTTGAAATATATGACTACAATTTTCGCCAACAATCCCAATTTAAGTACTTGGGTTGAAATATCTACAAACACAGATTTCCCAATACAAAATTTACCTTTTGGGATCATTTACAACAATTCTTTAACACCAAGAGTAGCTTCTAGGATTGGTGACTATGCAATAGATATTTTAGCATTGCAAGAATTAGGCTATTTAAATGACTTAGCATTTACTAAAGCTGATTTTGATAGCAATTCCCTTAACAATATGATGCGCTTTGGTAAAGTTGGAACCCGTAAATTAAGAGATCATATTGCTCAACTTTTTGATTCAAACAATACTTCAATTAAAAATAACAAAACGCATCAGGAGCAAGTATTAATTCCAATTAATTCAATTGAGAATCTATTACCAGTTAAGATTGGAGACTACACGGATTTTTATTCAAGCATTGAGCATGCAACAAATGTTGGAACAATGTTTAGAGACCCAAACAATGCACTACTGCCAAATTGGAAACACATTCCTGTAGGATATCATGGCAGAGCTTCGTCTGTTGTATTATCAGGAACACCTTTGCACAGACCAAAAGGACAGCAAAAACCAAAAGATGATGAAGGTCCAGTTTTTGGACCAAGTAAACTACTTGATTTTGAGCTGGAAATGGCATTTATTACTTACGAAGGAAAACCACTGGGAGACAGTATCAGCACAAAGGAAGCAGATGACTACATATTTGGAATGGTGCTTTTTAATGATTGGTCTGCAAGAGATATTCAGAAATGGGAGTATGTGCCATTAGGACCATTTTTAGCAAAGAATTTTGGTTCTTCAGTTTCAGCATGGGTTGTTACTCTTGATGCATTAGAAAACTTTAGAGTTAAGGGTCCTAATCAAGACCCAAAAGTTTTTCCTTATTTAGAGTATGAAGGAGACAAAAACATTGATATAAATTTAGAGGTACAAATTCAGCCTGAAAACAAAGAAGCAAGCACTATTTGTAATTCAAACTACAAATACATGTATTGGAATCAGAATCAGCAGCTTGCTCATCACACAGTTAATGGTTGTGACATTCATGCTGGGGACATGTATGCGTCAGGAACAATAAGCGGTCCTACAGAGGATTCTTATGGTTCTATGTTAGAGCTATCTTGGAAAGGTTCCAAAACAATTAAATTAAAAGATGATGACGAACGTAAATTCATTCAGGACAATGACACGGTTATCATGAAAGGTTATTGTAAAAAAGGAGATTTAAGAATTGGATTTGGTCATGTAGAGACAAAAATTTTACCTGCAAAGTAAGAGAACTTTAAAATAAAAAAAGCCTCAGAAATTTCTGAGGCTTTTTTTATTCTTCTTCTACAATAACAAAGAGTTCTTCATTATCTTTTTTCATTAAATACTTTTCCCTTGCAAACTTCTCTAATGTCTTAGGGTTAGACTTTAATTCTTCTAAGTCAATATTAATTTTCTGAATTTCTTCAAGGTAAAAGGTTTTTTCTTCCTCTAGCTTATTTAGTTCTAGCCTATATTTTATTTGATCAATAACCTTGTTTTGATCTAAGAATAAAATCCATACTAAAAACACAGCCCCAGTTAAAGCATATTTGTTAGCTAAGTATCTAGGTATTTTAAAAGGAATTTTCACACTTCAAAGATGAAGAACATAAATGGCATTAATCAAAAAAGCCTGCTGATTAAATCAACAGGCTTTTGTTAGTTTAAAATAATTACTATCCTAAAAATGGATATCTGTAATCCGTCGCAGGAACAAATGTTTCTTTCATTGTTCTTGAAGAAACCCAACGCAATAAATTTTGCATTGCTCCGGCTTTGTCATTTGTTCCAGATTTTCTTGCTCCACCAAAAGGCTGTTGGCCTACAACAGCCCCAGTTGGTTTATCGTTGATATAGAAGTTACCTGCTGCATTTTCTAAAGCCTTACACATATGATTTAATACATGTCTATCTTTTGCAAAAATACCTCCTGTTAATGCATAACTATTATCATCAACCAACTTTAAGGTACCTTCAAAATCAGCTTCATCGTAAACATAAATTGTAATAACTGGCCCAAAAATTTCTTCACACATGGTAGTGTACTTTGGGTCTTTAGCAACAATTACTGTTGGTTCAACAAAGTAACCTTCAGATTTATCGTATCCACCTCCTGCAATTACCTCAGCGTCTGGCGAACTTTTGGCTCCATCGATATAAGCGGCAATCTTATCAAAAGATCTTTCATCAATAACAGCGTTTACAAAGTTTGAAAAATCTTCAGGGCTTCCCATTTTTATACTTTTCAAGTCTGCTAATATATGCTCTTTTACCGAACTCCACATTGAAGAGGGTACATATGCTCTGCTTGCTGCAGAACATTTTTGGCCTTGAAACTCGAAAGAACCTCTTGTTATTGCAGTAGAGACTTCCTTTGCATTTGCAGATTCATGAGCTATGATAAAATCCTTTCCTCCTGTTTCTCCAACAATTCTTGGATAAGATTTATACTTCTCTATGTTAATTCCTATCGTTTTCCATAAATGTTGAAAAATAGCAGTAGAACCAGTGAAATGTAATCCTGCAAAATCAGGATGATTAAAAACAACGTCTCCTGCCTCAGGACCGTCTGTATAAACAAGGTTAATTACACCAGCAGGAAGACCTGCCTCTCTAAATATTTCCATTAAAACCCATGCAGAATAAATTTGAGTATCTGCGGGTTTCCAAACGATAGTGTTACCCATCATTGCTGGGCTTGCACATAAATTACCTGCAATTGCGGTGAAGTTAAATGGAGTAATAGCGAAGATAAAACCTTCTAAAGGTCTATATTCCATTCTATTCCAAACACCTTCTGATGATTCTGGCTGTTCAGAATAAATCTGGCGCATAAACTCTACATTAAATCTTAAAAAATCAATGTACTCACATGATGCGTCAATCTCAGCTTGAAAAGCATTTTTTGATTGGGCTAATATGGTCGCTGCATTTAACTTTTGTCTATAAGGACCTGCTGCTAGTTCAGCTGCCTTTAAAAATACAGAAGCTCTTTGCTCCCATGGTAAATCAGCCCAGGCCTGTCTTGCTCCCAATGCAGCATTAATTGCATCACTTACATGACTTGCATCTCCGCGATGGTATGAACCAAGGTTGTGCTTATGGTCATATGGAGGATGCATACTAACTGTGTTTCCAGTTCTTACTTCTTTTCCATTAATAAACATTGGAATATCCTTTTGAACAGAACGAAATTCAGCAACTGTTTTTTTAAGTTCTTCTCTTTCTGGAGTTCCTGGAGCATAGCTCAATATTGGCTCATTAACCGCAACAGGCGGATTAAATACTGCGTTTGACATAAAATTTTATTTTTAAATTAAGATCTTATTGACCGATTTAGGTGTGCAAAATTAGACCTTCAAAATGCCATTTCCAAACTTGGAATTATTGCTTTTTAAAAACAAATTTAACTGTTCCACCCTTTTTAAATATTGAAAATAAAATATCTGACATTATAAATATTGGAAAGGTAAACCAATGAAAAAGTTTTTGAAGAAATAAACTAAATTTAGAACTCGATTTGGAATACACCTTATTAGACTTTAAATATTCATAAAGCAAATCTCTCTTTAAACCAATTGAATTTAAAAAACTTTGTTGAACACCATATGGGCTAAATTGTGTGCTCTGGTAACTCTCATGAATACAATTAAATCGAAACTTTTTTAACTCTGCGACAAAGGGCTTTGGTTTAAAAAAGTTAAGATGCCTTGGAGGATCCAAATGAAACCAATTTTGTTTGAAGAAACCGGCCTGAAGGCTATCAATGTTTGGAAATTCAATCAAAAGCAATCCTCCAGGTTTAATAATTTCGGATACAATCTCAAGTATTTCTTTTGGGTTTGCTAAATGTTCAAATACATGAATAAAAGAAATCGCATCAAATTTGTGTTCGGGGTATAAACCACTTTTAAGTTCGCCTAAATGGATTTTTATCTTTTGGGTAGCAATTGCCCTATCAGCAGATTTACCCGGTAACTCGACACCAAATAACTCAAAATTTCCATGGTTACTTAAGTTGACTAAAAAGCTTCCATTTCCACAGCCTACATCTAATATCGCTCCCTTATTACCAAAGACGCTTGCCATCTTTTTTGCATTCTGTTGCCTAAAGAAGTCAACCACCTTTTCTACCGTAGGATTGAATTTTTCGTCTCCTTCACCGTAATAATCATCGCTGTAAGCTCTTTCTAATTGAACACTAGTGGGAAATGGATTAAGAAAAGAGGTTTTGCAATTCTCACATTCAACAAGGTCATAAATAACCTGAAATATATCCGTAATTATATATTCAATCTTATAATTATCAGACTTACTATAGACGCAAATTGACAATTTATTTTGGTTGATTATAC
>ERZ1039804.1476-NODE-1476-length-13329-cov-6.885942_pt1 | contig 13329 bp, 10 predicted proteins | sample MGYA00383089_ERZ1039804 | MGnify/ENA primary metagenome ERZ1039804 (study PRJEB29581, sample SAMEA5548359) | metagenome | biome: marine; feature: coastal; material: water | depth 1 m | study: Short-term variability in the microbial, nano- and picoplankton...
ATACATTAAACCCCTACCTCAACATTAATAATAAAATAGAACGTTTGTAAAACGAAATAGCATAAATATTTAAGTTTATACTAATTTTCTAATCGCAAAGGAGTTTTAAAGAATTTAAACAAATTTTAATTACAAACAGTATATCAAACCCAGAAAAAACAGTTAAAATTTTCCTTAAGTTAGCGAACTGAACCATCTAAGTAGCTAAATAAAAAATCAACCGAGAGGCCGTGAGTAGTGGCGAGCGAAATCGGTACAGATCTTTCTTAAAATTAAATATAATATGTTTAATTTTAAATAACCAAAGAAGGTCACATAAAATTACTAATATGTAAGTCCTGTAATTCATATTTCAAAATTTTGAGAAATTAAGTAAAATGATACCGGTCATGTATTATTTTAACATTGGGGTACCACCCTCAAAATCTAAAAAGTATTAATGATTGATAGTGAACTAGTACCGTAAGGGAAAGGTGAAAATTTAATGTATATAATCTGTTGTAGCTTATTTTAAAAGTGACAGCGTTCCTTTTGCATAATGAATCAATGAGTTTATATCAAAGGCAAGCTTAAACTAACTAAAAGTGTAGGCTAAAAAAAATTAAGTTTTAAATTGCACCCAGTAGTTTTTAATATTTTGTTTTGTATTTCAAATTTAACCTAATTAATTTTAAAAATTATTATTAGTCTTTGATATAAGACCCGAAACTAAGTGATCTAACCATGAACAGGCTGAATTTAAAGCGGTAACGCTTATTGAAAGGCCGAACTTGTGTATGTAGAAAAATACTAAGATGATTTGTGGTTAGGGGTGAAAGGCCAAACAAACTTAGAGATAGCTGGTTTTCTGCGAAATCTATTTAAGTAGAGCGTTTAAAATTCTTTATTTTAAGGTAGAGCACTCGATAAATAATGGGGACGTAAAGTTTTACTGCATTTAATGAAACTCCAAAGATAAAATTAAAAAGATTTTAAACAGACAGACTATAAGTGCTAAGGTTTATAGTCAAAAGGGAAACAGCCCAAATTATTTGTTAAGGTCCTCAAAAATAATTAAGTGAAAAAGAAAGTAAAAAAATGTTAACAGCTTAAACGTAGGCTTGGAAGCAGCCAGCGTTTCAAGAAAGCGTAACAACTCATTAGTTTAGCTTTTTAGCGTCGAAAATGTATAAGGACTAAAATTATTTACCGAAACAATAAATTTAAATTAATATAAAAACAATTTTTTTATATTAATTTAAATGGTAGCAGAACGTTTTGTATATTAAAGAAAATTTATAGTTATATAAATTAGAAAAATCAAAAATGAAAATATTGATATGAGTAGCGATAAACGTTTAAGTAAAAACTACGTCACCTTAAGTTCAAGGTTTTTAAAGTTAGAATGCTAAACTCCTTTAGTTATAAATCGGCCCCTAAAATAACAACGAAAGTCATAGTTGATGGGAAATAATTTATTATTACATTTTATAGTGACCAAATGCAAATTTAATTTTTAACTTTGCAATTGATTAAATTTTTATTTTTTAATAGGAATAAAATATCTTTTTAAGCTGAGCAGTTAGCTATTGTACAAATATTGTCGAGCTGACAGTCGTAGCTCTTCTTAAGCTTACACCGATAATTTTTACGAGGTGCACCGATGTTTATTTATACTATCGTTAATTAAGCGTTAGCGACTGTTGATAGTGCGTTGGAGATTCTTCTTGAACCTGTGCCGATGATTATCGATATGGCGCTTATCATTCATTAAAGATTCCGAGGTTGTAGGTTTCAATCTTTACTAATGTTTTTTAGAATTGAGTATCCACTGTATTTAACAAATTAATTTTTATTTAATTTTTTGTTTTAATATTAGTTAAAAATTTTTTAGTATTTGCAAGAAACAGCTTAAAATAATACCGTACTGTAAACCGACACAGGTGAACAAATTTAGTAAATTAAGGTGCTTGAGTTAATTGTATTGAAGGAACTCGGCAAAATGGCTCCGTAACTTCGGAATAAGGAGTGGCTTTTTAGGTTAAACCCTTAAAAAGCTGTCACAAAATCGAGGACAGCGACTGTTTAATAAAAAGTGCGACAAGAAGTCGCAACAAGCAATACTCAAAGATGTCATTTAATCCTAAACTAGATGAGCCTAAGAACACGTGCGCTTTTAGTAATAAAATTGTACGAAGCTGTTCTAATAATGCAATTTTGCAAAACAAGACGTGGTTGTTTGTAGAGTGCTAGGCTAGGTTTATAATTTAGGTTAACGAAAGTGAAGTATATGGTATAAGGCCTCATAAAAACAGTGCTTGGTAGACAACCGCAGTATCCAAGTTTTATTAACCGATTGCTAATTTCTTTTTATATTGGCAGTGTTTAGGACACAGTGTTTTTTGGGGTAGAGTATATAACCTAAATAAATCCTCAAAAAGTATACCTACTTAAAATATTTGTGTTTGTTGTGGAACTTATTAAGCCCGATAATCTTCTATTGTTTCTTCGATAGCAGCAGTAGGCTTAATGCAATTTATGTGTCATGTTTAGAGGGTAAAAGATGATGTAAAAAGCAAATGTTGCCTTCTAATAAGGTTAATAAAACTTTTTAGTTTGATTCGATAAGAATGCTGACTTACATTGAGCTAATTTTATTTAATAAACTTATATAACATAAACAAATTGTTGTATTTACGATAAGTTATGCTTTTTTAGCAATTTTATAAACTAAAAATAATAGTATAACTATTCAAATTACTTGACAACTAAAGTAATCCTTTTTAAAGTTTATTGTTTAGTTTTACATAAAGCTCACTTAATAAATAATATAGTGTGTTTTTATTGTGTAAAATAGCTAGAGCCGTGTGCCAAGAAATTGGCTTGCCCGGTTCGTTAGGGGGGAAAGCCTGTCAAGGCCCACCTACCACATCACAGGTCTCTGCAAATTTGAAAAAAGAAGTATAGAGACTGACGCCTGCCCAGTGCTGCAAGATTAATAGAAAAAGTTTTGGCTTTAACTTTAACCCCCAGTAAACGGCGGCTGTAACTCTGACGGTCCAAAGGTAGCGAAATTCCTTGGCATTTAATTGGTGTCCTGCATGAATGGCGTAACGACTGTCCTACTGTCTCCAATGCAATCTCAGTGAAATTGAAATGTCTGTGAAGATGCAGACTACTCGCGGCTAGACGGAAAGACCCTGTGCACCTTTACTATAGTTATAAATTGTAGTAAAATTTTTTTTGTGTAGTATACGTGGTAAGTTTTTATTAAACCGCAACGTTAGTTATTTGTTTAAACGTAATTGAAATACCACTCTTTAAAACTTTTATTACTCATAAAGTTAAAACAGTTTATAATGGGTAGTTTGACTGGGGCGGTCGCCTCCCAAAAAGTAACGGAGGCGTACGAAGGCAAGCTCAAATTGAAAAAAATCAATTTAAGAGCACAATAGTAAATTGTTTGCTTGACTGAAAGATTAACATATCGAACAGAGATGAAAGTCGGTTATAGTGATCCGATGACTCTGAGTGGAAAAGGTCATCGCTCAACGGATAAAAGGTACGCCAGGGATAACAGGCTAATCATTCTTTAGAGACCCTATCGATGGAGTGGTTTGGCACCTCGATGTTGGGTGCGATTCGTTAGTGTAAAGACAAAAAATTAAAATGTCGTAAAGCTGTTGTAATAATATTCTTATTATAATTATTATTGATAATTAATTTTTCTAAGTGGGTAATCACTCCCATATATTTAACCCCTATTAAATATTAATTATAGCTGCCCATAAATTAAGTTATGGGTTTTTCTATATGTTTTTAACACTAAATTTGTAAAAACATAAAAGCAGAACTAAATGTTTATATTTAGCTACATATTGTTAAAAAATTGATTAAAATGTTATGAATGGGTTTAACAAAAGTAAACCTATGAAGTAAAACGTCGTCACGAGAAATTTTGAGCAATCTTATTTTATTAAAAAGTATTTAAATACTTTTATTGAGTAAAAATAGTTTACTACAGGTCAAACCGCGCAACAAAAAAGGCCAAGGGGTTACGAATCTCGGCGTACAGTAGGAAAGACATTCATTTTTATAGAAAAATTGAAACGAAGTAACCGCGCACTATGCTCCGACTTTTTCGGTAAGATTTTACTATAAGCTATTGCGTGTTAAGATTTTGTAAAAAGCCAAAGACATAATCAATATTAAGTATTTGCTAACGTACAAAACTAGACACAATTAAAATAACATAAAAAATTGATGTTATTTTAATTGTTGAAATTACTAAAAAGATAAAATAAAGCTTGCATAATTGTTTTAAGCAGCAAAAAAACTTTTTTCTGGTAGGAGCTGTATGAATAGAAATGTTCATGTATAGTTTTGAATTAACGGGTACTGAGTGGTAACACTCGCCCGATTATACTATTATCGCATCCTGGAGCTGTAAGTGGTTCCAAGGGTTTGGCTGTTCGCCAAGAAAGGCGGTACATGATCTGAGTTTAGAACGTTGTAAAACAGTTTGGTCCCTATCTACCGTGAGTGTTAAAAATTAAAAGGGGTAAACCTTAGTACGAGAGGACCGGGAAAAGTAAATCCCTGGTGAATCGATTGTTTTTCGTTTTAAGAGCATTGTCGAGTAGCTATATTTATAATAGATAATTGTTGAAAGCATCTAAACAAGAAACTAGCCTTAAAAAAAATTTTTTAAAAGTCGTAAAAGATTATTACGTAATAGGTTTAATGTGTAAGAATTGTAAAATTTTTAGCAAATAAGCACTAAAATTCAAATTTTTTAAGATTTGAACCGACAAACGGTGTATCCTACCAAAAAAATGCGTAGGTTTTGTTTTGAGAACGTTTTGTTTACTTCTAATAAAACTTATGACAAGTTAATTCGTATCAGGTTATACGCTTGTTTAGTATTCAAAGTTGGACTAAACCGTTAGAAAAATTTATTTATTTTTACTGTTTTACAATCGTTTATAGTCATTTTACACTTCTGTACTGTTTAAGCTTGAGTGTGCTATGTGTTGGCGGTAAAATTTTTCCTAAATTATTAAATATAGTAGTTTTTAAACCCAAAAGCCCAAGGTTCCAACCTCTTCTTTCATTATTTAATTTTTTAAACTTTATGTTAGTCAATTTATTTTTCTATTTTTTTTCTTGCATATTACTTATTAGTTCTTTAATGATTATTTTTAGTCAAAATTCTATTTATTCTGTTTTATTTCTAGTATTAAGTTTTGTTGCATCATCTAGTATTTTATTTTTATTAGAATGTGAGTATATTTCATTAATGTTTATTATAATTTATGTAGGTGCTATTGCTGTTTTATTTCTGTTCGTAGTTATGATGTTAGACATAAAAATAGCTCACGTTACAAAAGATTCTTTAAAATATTTTCCTTTTGGAAGTTTTTTAGGGGTTATTTTTTTAATTGAAGCCTTAATAGCAGTACCAAGCACTTTTGAATCAATCAATCCTTATACTACTAGTTTTTTATCAAACTATCACCCAGATTGATTTAATAGGTTAGATTATTTTACTGAAATTATATCTATAGGTCATCTATTGTATACTGATTATGTTATCCAGTTTTTACTTTCAGGCAATATTTTGTTATTAGCAACGATTGGGCCAGTAACCTTAGTGTTAACTAGATCTATTGAGACTAGCAAAAAACAAGTTGTTTTTCGGCAGCTTTCTCGTACGTACAACTCTGTTTTATATTTTTAACCTATTTTACCCCCCACATCAGAGTATTCTTTCTTTTTTGGCCTTATTTTAAAAACTTTTTATCTAAATAAAAATATTATTTTTAAAAAATAATCATGGTATAATGCTATCTACGTTAAGTTTTTATGAATATTTAAACTTGTAAAAATTATTATAGTTAATCTGTATTTGTTATATTGTTAAAGAAGAGCAATTGGTTAGCTCGCTAGGCTCATGTTCTAGAGGTTGTAAGTTCAAGTCTTACCTTTAACATCCATTTTTGAATTATACAAAATGTTTGGGTTTTTTAGCTCTTAACCTGTTTATTTTTTAGACTAAAGTTTTGTTAAAATTGATTTTCCCTGTTTTAACAATTAAACTCGGTATAAAAATATTGTGTAATGGTTAGGCATGTTAAATAAGACTTTTGTATACTTAACAACCAATGACTAGATACATGTTTAAAAAGATAGCCTAAGAAACCTTATTTTCTATTTTCACTTTAATTTATAAATGATACTATTTAAAGAAATACAGCTATTGCCTGAAATTTTTTTAGGTATTTCTATAATTTATTTGATAATACATGGAACGTTTCTATCAGTTAACGCTAAATATTTACTAATTCAAAACTCTGCTTTATATTTAAGTGTTTTAATTATGAGTTTTTTTTGCTTTTTGTTAGCAAATAATGCCGTTGAGTATAACGATTTTCAAATATTTAACAATACAATAATCGTTGATTATTTAAGTTTTTCTTCCAAAATTTGGATAGCTATAATGTCAATTTTTTGTTTTTTAATGAGTCAATGTTATATCGCCAGGCAAAAGATTAATTATTTTGAGTATAGTGTATTAATTTTATTTGCTTTATTAGGTATTTTTTTTATTTGTTCTTCTAATGATTTAATTACTGCCTATTTGTCTATTGAATTACAAAGTTTATCTTTTTACATAATGGCAGCCATGAAGAAAGACTCGGCCTTTTCTGTGGATGCCGGGCTAAAATATTTTATATTAGGGGCTTTTTCATCTAGTTTATTTTTATTTGGGTCATCTATTTTATACGGTGTTAGTGGTAGTACCAGCTTTGAAGATTTAAAAGATTTATTTTTTCTGAGATGCTTCAATTACGATGGTGTTTCTGTAATAGATAATTATACTTTTATTAAGCATGTTCTTCTAGAGGGGAGTTTAGTTCAATTTGCTTTGGTGTTTATTTTTGTAAGTCTTTTATTTAAATTAGCAGTTGCTCCTTTTCATTTATGGTCTCCTGATGTTTATGAAGGATCTCCTTCTAGCTCCACATTTTTTTTTGCAGTTGTACCTAAATTATCCATTTTTATTTTAATGATTCGAATTTTTTACTCAAGTTTTTTTGAACATGTAACAAAATGACGTTATTATATAGTTGTTTTAGCTGTATTAACAATAGTTATTGGCTCTTTTGGAGGTTTGGAGCAAAAAAAATTGAAAAGTCTTTTGGCGTACAGTTCTATAAGTCATATGGGCTACACGTTAATCGCTTTTAGTACAGGAACCTTTGAAGGAATACAAGTACTTTTTTGTTACCTTTTTTTGTATATGGTTACGGGTTTGTGTATTTGATCCATTTTTTTAGTGCTCCGTTTAAGACATAAGTACATTAAAAAACAAAATAAAGATTTAGCAGATTTGAACTTATTAAATAAATCTAATAATATTTTAGCTTTATGTTTTAGTACGGTTTTATTTTCTCTTGCAGGGATTCCGCCTCTAGTTGGATTTTTAGTTAAAATTGGTATTTTTTTAGTGTCAATTGAAGCATCCATGTATTTTGTTGCAATAATTAGCATTTTATGCAGTGTAATTTCTACTTTTTATTATATTCGAATAGTAAAAACTATGTATTTTGAAAATGCTGCAGCGGGAAAGTTATACTACCCTATTAAACCTAACATTTCGGTATTAATAGTTTGTCTGTTTTATTTTTTACTTTTTTTATTTATAAACCCAACAATCGTTTATTTAATATCCCACAAAATAACTTTATTACTAAGCCTATCAATGTTGTAATTTTTGTACTAAAAAGGTAAGTAAAAAATAGTATTGCCATTAAGAATTTTTCACTGAGTAATTTTATTAACTAAGTTAAAGTTAATAGTAGCTTTTAGTAAAGCATCCAAGATGTGTACTTTAATTTACATATATTAAATTAGTTTGCATTGAAATTTGTTTCAATTTATAAAACAAAAAAAATTAACATTATTAAACTCTAATTTTGCTTAAAACTATTATAATCAAATTATCAAAAAGTGAAAAAATGGATTTATAAAAAATATTTAATGTTTTGAACTATCATTAAACTATAAACCAATAGTAAAAGTAATAGTGAGTTAAATAAAAATTTTAAAATACCGACTCAAACCCAGTTTTTATTTTTAGCATTTTTAGCTCAGTTGGATAGAGCAATAGCCTTCTAAGCTGTTAGACATAGGTTCAAGTCCTATAAAGTGTTTATGTTAGGTTTCTTTTTTTCAAATGTAACAAGTTTATTAATTTTTATAATAATATTACCTTTAATTGATACCTCTTTTTTACTATTTGTGTCTGCATCTAACTACTAATTATTAAAATTTGTAGTTTTAAACGTGTTTTGTTTTATTTATATAGTTTCACTATTTTTATGGATTTTTTTAACAAATTAGTTTAGACCCTTTTTTAAAATTTAAATTATAGTTCCGTGGCAAACGGACAGGTTGATTTTTAAATACCCAACTTGCTTGTTTATAATATCTTTTGAGAGGATAATTTTACAATTTTTTATTGGCTGAATAACATAATTTGGTGAATGTGTTAGATTGCAAATCTTTTAATATCGGTTCAAATCCGGTTTTAGCCTTTGTTTTTAACATTTTTAGCTCAGTTGAGTAGAGCAACAGCTTATAAAGCTGTTAGACATAGGTTCAAACCCTATAAAGTGTCAATGTTAGACTTCTTTTTTTCAAATGTACCAAGTTTATTAGTTTTTATAATAATATTACCTTTAATTGGTACCTTTTTTTTACTATTTGTGCCTGCATCTAACCACCAACTATTAAAATCTGTAGCGTTAAACGTGTCTTGTTTTATTTATATCGTTTCACTATTTTTATGGATTTTTTTTAACAAATCAGTCGGTTCATTTCAATTTGTAAGCAAATTAGTCTGGATTCCTTTCTTAAATTTAAATTTTAGTTTAGGGGTTGATGGTGTTTCTCTTTTTTTTATTCTTTTGACCACTTTATTAATTTTTTTATGTATTTTAATAAGTTGAACTAGTATTCATAAAAACATAAAAGAATTTTTAATTGCTTTTTTAATTATGGAATTTTTTTTAATTGGGGTTTTTTCTATTCTAGATTTATTATTGTTTTATATTTTTTTTGAGAGTCTACTAATTCCAATGTATTTAATTGTTGGTGTTTGGGGTTCCAGAGAAAGAAAAATTAAAGCTGCTTATTTTTTTTTCATATATACTTTGTTAGGGTCTGTTTTAATGTTGTTATCGATTTTATATATTTATTATCAAATAGGTACTACCGATTATGAAGTTTTGTTGACTTTTATTTTTTCCAAAACAGAACAAAAATTTTTATGATTTTCTTTTTTTGGGTCTTTTGCAACTAAGGTTCCTATGGTTCCTTTGCATTTATGGCTGCCTGAAGCTCATGTTGAAGCACCCACAGCGGGATCTGTCATTTTAGCTGGAATTTTATTAAAGCTAGGGACTTATGGGTTTCTTCGTTTTTCGTTGCCACTGTTTCCAGAAGCATCGTTTTATTTTGCTCCAATTGTGTATTTATTTTCAATTATTGGCATTGTATATACGTCTTTTACAGCTATACGCCAAACAGACTTCAAACGAATTATTGCTTATACTTCTGTAGCTCACATGAATCTTGTTATGGTAGGACTTTTTAGCTTTAATACAATCGGTCTAGAAGGGGCAATCTTACAAAGTTTAAGCCATGGCTTTGTTGCAAGTGCCTTGTTTTTAATTATTGGAATCGTGTATGAAAGGCACCATACTCGAATGGTTAAATATTATGGGGGTCTTGTTCATACAATGCCTTTATATACTTTTGTTTTTTTGTTTTTTACAATGTCAAACATTGGATTACCCGGTACGGGAAGTTTTGTAGGTGAATTTTTAATTTTTGCCGGCTCGTTTAAAACTAATACCAGTGCTACTTTTATTAGCGCTACAGGTATGATTACTGGTGGTTGTTACTCGTTATGATTGTTTAATAGAATCTCTTATGGTAATTTGAAAATGCAATATTTAAAAGGTTATGCCGACGTTAATAAACGAGAAGCATTTATTTTTCTACCATTGATCTGTGGTACTATTGTTATCGGGCTATGTCCTGGAGTATTTTTAAGTTCAATGCATATGAGCGTTAGTATGTTAGTTGAATTTACACATATTTATAATTTACAAATGATAGGAACTTATATTGAAATATTTTACCTGAATGGTGTTGAGTATCAAGCTACTATATCAATAGTAGACTTCGTAATAACTTCTTACGAAATAGAGTTGCGGAGCCCGGTGGAATTACAAGCAGCTCATTTCAATTCTCGAACATAAAGCTGCTTATTTTTTTTTATATATACTTTGTTAGCTCTGTTTTAATGTTGTTATCGATTTTTTATACTTATTTTCAAACAGGTACTACCGATTGTGAAGTTTTGTTGACTTTTTTTTGCCATTGTTTCCAAAAACACCGTTATATGCTATAAATATTCTGAATACGTATACTATTGTTTTAAATTTTATTTAGTTCGTTCGCGGCCCGTATTCGCACTAAAAAACAATTTTCAAAAACAGTAGTTTAAAAACGCTTTAGACTTCTGTAATAAACACTCAGCATATTGTTGATTTTGACAGTTTTCAAAATACTTTCTATTAATTCAAAAATGATGTAAAATTTAAAGTTTAATATTAGAAAATTAAAAAAGCGAAATAAAACCCGACACAAAAGCTTATAGCTCAGTTGGTTAGAGCATACGCCTGATAAGCGTAAGGCCAGTAGTTCAAACCTACTTAAGCTTAATAATTCAAAATTAACTAGATTTCTAAGAAAAGCTACCAAACGTTTACTACTAAGTCTTTATATATTTATTGGTATACCGTGGGTTCAAACTCTTTTTTTATAATTAAAAAATAAAAAATGATTTTTATAACACCAATGTACTATCTCAGTCTTTTGGCAAACTTATTTATCTGACCCTACAAGCACTATTATATAGGGTATTTTAATTTTTACTCTTACTTTTTTATTTTTATAAATATAAATTTTGTAAGCAATCTTTGTTTATTCTTCTTAATACTTCTTTTAGTTTAGTTTTATTACTAGTTAATGTTAAACTTTTACCATATATTTCAAAATATATGGCTCAATACACAACACAAAAAATGAAAGTATAGGCAGTGAATTTTATAACTCAGTATTTATTTGCAAAACTTTTTTTAGTATTAATAATTTCGGGCTTTTCACCACCTTTCTAGCCTCTGTTTTTTTGAAAAGCATCATTTATGTCAATAAGTACTGCGTATAGTTGTTAATGATTAGTGAGTTTCCTTAAAACCACAAGGGTCGGTGGCCATAAAAAACATTGAATTGTCGAGTAAGTAACATTCAAGCGTACGCTAACGTTTATCCCCAAATGGTTCATACCAATTTTTTATTAGCATGATTTTACTTGCTTAAAAACATTTTTTGTTAAGATGATAGAGTAGAATAAAATTTTTCAGCTAGGTTAATTGCTAAACGGTGCCCTTTTTTTAAACAGAATTGAGTATATTTTTCCTAAAATCAAATTATTAAAAAGTTATGTACTGCTTTTATGATACTTTTCAACAAACGTTACATTATATTCCGGGTACAGATTTTCAGGCAGTTCTTATGCTGGTGAAGATAAAACCCGCAACAACGCCTTCCATACCTATAGGTGTTGTAGATTTGACTGACATGTTTTCTACCTCAAGTGTTACATCTGTAACAAATTATAGTATTGATACAAATGCTGCACAAGTTACGGTTCCACGCTAATAAATAAATAAGTAAAATTTTAAATAATAAAAATTATAACCTATAACTATTTTTTATAACAAACAATAATTTAAATTAATGGTGGGCTAAAAAGTATTTATGTTTTATTATTTTAATCTGTTACTTTTACTATTCCCCACTTTATTTTTATAAGTGTTTATAGTTTATATATGGTATATATTTTGGAAACAGAACTATTAGATAATAAATCAATTTATTTTTCATTAACCAAAGTTTTTGGGGTTAATCGATTTCAATCTTTTCTAATTTGTAAAAAACTAGGTTTATCTTATAATGCTACGTTGTATACATTAACACCTGATCAAAGCATAAAATTAATAAAATTTGTAGAAAACCTAGATTTATTAATAAATAATCATTTAAAAAAATCAAATATTATGTTAGCAAAGAAGCTAATTCAAATTAAAACATATAAGGGTATCCGTCGGTTGCGTGGGTTGCCCGTAAGAGGGCAACGCACTCATACTAACGCTAAAACATCATCTAAACTTTGTTAAATATTTTTAATCTTTATCTGGCTTTAGTTAAGCGCTATTCAATCTTAAAATTTATTCTAACATTATTAAATCTAGGTAATAGAAAATAACTATTTTTTGCCAGAACAGCCTGTTATGAAAACTTTAAAATTCATGTTTATTATTTTATCTATTTACTCAAAAAATTTAAATTCATTAACAACTTTTTTAAAATTTTTTTATAAACTTAAAATTAACAAAATTTTTAAACTAAAAATTTATATGACACAATCGCAGCAAAAGAAAAATTTTTCTTTTTTTTCTACCTTGCAATCACCTCATGTAAACAAAAAATCCCAAGAACAGTTCGAATACCATTTGTATTGTAAAAAACTGAAGATCCAAACATCTCAATTGACTAAATTTTTAACAATTTGAAAAAGAGTTAAAACAATTTTATTTTCTGACATTAAAATAACAACAAAATTTAGATTAAGTAATAAAACCCTAAAACCTACCCTATCAAATAAAACAGATTTTGGGAAATTTAAGCTAAAATTTTTAAAAAAAAGAGTTAAATACTTAAGAAAAGAGAAAGGCTTATCAAATACAGTACCGTATTCAGTTTTAAAATTGCTAGATATACATGGAGAAATTTTAATAAAAAACCGCATTAACCGTTTAGATAGCTCAGTAGGTAGAGCAAAGGACTGAAAATCCTTGTGTCGGCAGTTCGAACCTGCCTCTAAACATATCAAAATTTTTGTATGACGAATACTTTATGAAATATTTCTGCCAACCTAAAAAATAGCCAAATTTCCCAAAAATTTTTTGTTTATCACCCAAAAACAAAGTTAGCTGTTGCTTTTTTAAATATTCTTTGAAATGAGGGGTTTATTTTAGGTTATAAAATTGATAACTTAAATTCAAATTTATTAAAAATTTTTTTAAAATATAACAAAGGAAACCCTGTAATAAATTCAATCAAATTTATTTTCAAACCTAGCCGCAACCTATCATACTCAGTACCCCAATTATGGAAATTTGACTCTAAAAAAAGTCTTCTTATATTAACAAC
>ERZ1039804.1486-NODE-1486-length-13283-cov-36.457892_pt1 | contig 13283 bp, 9 predicted proteins | sample MGYA00383089_ERZ1039804 | MGnify/ENA primary metagenome ERZ1039804 (study PRJEB29581, sample SAMEA5548359) | metagenome | biome: marine; feature: coastal; material: water | depth 1 m | study: Short-term variability in the microbial, nano- and picoplankton...
AATTATAAAAAAGCCTCTTCGGGGGCTTTTTTTTCGGGCATAATTACTCTATGAATATTAATACCATATCCAACAATACAGATACTATCGTTGCTGTCGCTACTGCACCTGGTCGAGGCGGTGTTGGTGTGGTTAGGATTTCAGGAAAAGACGTAACTCCCTTTGTTGCTGGTTTTTTGGGTGAGAAAACGTCTCTAAAGCCAAGGCAGGCTTATTATTCCTCCTTCTTTGACGCTGATTCTAACCCCCTTGATCAGGGTTTAGCGCTGTATTTTCCAGCCCCTCACTCATTTACCGGCGAGCATGTTCTGGAGCTTCATGGTCACGGCGGTCCTGTGGTAATGGACCTTTTGATTAATCGTAGTATTGAGTTGGGTGCTCGCATGGCACGTCCTGGCGAGTTTAGCGAAAGAGCTTTTTTGAATGACAAGCTAGATCTAGCTCAGGCGGAAGCGGTTGCTGACCTTATTGACGCAAGCTCTTCACAGGCGGCAAAATCAGCTGTTCGGTCGTTACAGGGTGAGTTCTCAACCAAAATACAAACCTTTGTGGAGCGTATGATAGCCTTGAGGGTTTTTGTTGAGGCGGCGATTGATTTTCCAGAAGAAGAAATCGACTTTTTAGCGGATACCAGTCTTCGACAAAAACTTGATGCTCTCAGTGCGGATCTAATCGAATTTTTATCGATGGCCCATCAGGGTGCTTTGTTAAGAGAGGGAATCAACCTGGTGTTGGCGGGCAAGCCGAATGCGGGTAAATCTAGCTTACTTAATGCCCTTGCTGGCCAGGATACGGCTATTGTTACAGCTATTGCGGGTACCACCAGAGATGTTTTAAGAGAGAAAATCAACCTAAATGGCGTCCCTTTAAATATTGTTGATACGGCGGGTTTGAGGGATACCAAGGATGAGGTTGAGCAGCAGGGAGTTAAAAGAGCCTGGCAAGAAATAGAAAAAGCAGATGCGATTTTGTATGTGATCGATGTTTCCAGTAATGACAAAACCCGCCTAGAAGACCTGTGGCCAGAATATTCGCAACGTTTTTCTAAGGGTCAACATAAAATAATCTCAGTGTTTAATAAGGTTGATTTGGTTGATGATTTTAAGGGGCGAGAAGACGGTGCATTAACTGCTTACCTATCGGCTAAAACCGGCGCTGGATTAGATGGTTTAAAGCAAACTATTCTTGATACTGTTGGCTATCAAAGCCAGGCAGAAGGATTATTTTCCGCTAGACGTCGACACCTCACCGCTATCACTCAAGCATCTGAGTTGGTCGTTCATGGTATCGCACAATTAAATGCAACCAATGCTGGGGAGCTTCTTGCGGAAGATTTACGTGAGGCCCAGCGCTATCTATCTGAAATAACAGGTGAATTTACGTCAGATGATTTGTTGGGTGTTATTTTTTCTTCATTCTGCATCGGAAAGTGACTGGATAAAAAAAAGCGGTCACCATAACCTATGTGAGATGATCCATTTGGCCAAATAATCACAAAAAACAGCCTTAATCACTGGTTTTATACTGTATATCCACAGGTTGCTAACAATAAATGATCATTTTTTAACCAGAAAAATATTTTCCGCTGTTGATAGAAAAATTCTTGAATTTATATAAACCATTGTTTTTTATAGGTTTAATAAAAAAGTTTTTTTGGGGTGGGGTTTTTGGGGTGTGGATAGTTTTATTTGTAGGGTATAGACTCTGCTCAAAGCTTGTAAAAGCTCAAAATATAACAATAAATTAATTATTAATCTGGAATCTGATTCCTTTTTGATCGACAGACTATAGCTAAGGTATAAATCATGGGGTTTGATGCACCCGACATTGTTTGGTCCCAGTGCCAAAATACACTTCAAAGTGAATTGCCTGAGCAGCAATACAACACTTGGATCAGACCGTTAAAAATAAAATATTTTCAGGAAGATCAAAGCCAGTTTAATCAGTCATCTGGCAGCGAGGTGGTAGAGCTTGTGGCGCCCAATCGATTTGTTGAGGATTGGGTTAAAAGTAAATTCCTCACAAGAATTGAAGAGCTATTTCAAGAGCTAAGCGGAAACGGTGTGGTTTTGGGTGTTTCAGCGACGCCCGCTAATCAACCGCAGTACAAGCAACACAATGATTTGAATAAAACTTCAGTTGAGCCGTTAAAATCTGCCTCGGTAACGCCCGTCCTTGAGTCTCACAACAGCAAGTCAGCTCCTATTGAGTCTGCGCCAGCAATTATTCGCTCGGCGGCTGAAACCAGTTTGCGCACTAATCTTAATAATGAGTTTACCTTTGATAGTTTTGTTGAGGGTAAGTCTAACCAGTTGGCTTTGGCTGCTGCTCAGCAGGTTGCTGAGAACCCGGGTGGTTCCTACAATCCGTTATTTATCTATGGCGGTGTTGGTTTAGGTAAAACACATCTTATGCACGCTGTGGGCAATGCTATGCGAGCAAAAAAGCCAGATGCCAAAATTGTTTATCTGCACTCTGAGCGTTTTGTTGCCGATATGGTAAAAGCCCTGCAGCTTAAGGCTATTGACGAGTTTAAGCGTTTCTATCGTTCTGTTGATGCGTTATTGATTGATGATATTCAGTTCTTCTCGGGTAAAGAGCGCTCTCAGGAAGAGTTTTTCCATACTTATAATGCCCTGCTTGAGGGTGGTCAGCAGATGATTCTGACTAGTGATCGCTATCCAAAAGAAATTGACGGCGTTGAAGAGCGCCTCAAGTCACGCTTTGGTTGGGGGTTAACGGTTGCTGTAGAGCCGCCTGAGCTTGAAACTCGTGCTGCCATTCTCATTAATAAAGCGGAGCAGAGCGGGGTGCATCTGTCTAAGGACGCAGCATTCTTTATTGCTCAGCGTATTAGGTCTAACGTACGTGAGCTAGAAGGTGCCTTAAAGCGTGTTATGGCCCATGCTCAGTTCACTCGGCGACCTATTGATATAGATCTGATTCGCGAGTCCCTTAAGGATCTGCTTGCGCTCCAAGATAAGTTGGTTACTGTGGATAACATCCAGCGTGTGGTATCAGATTATTATCAGCTAAAAATGTCAGACCTGCTCTCAAGGCGCAGAAGCCGCTCGGTTGCGAGACCAAGACAGGTCGCTATGTCTATAGCTAAAGAGCTTACCAACCATAGCTTGCCAGAAATTGGTGAGGCCTTTGGTGGTCGTGATCATACAACCGTGTTGCATGCCTGTCGAAAAGTTAAAGAGCTTGAGGGTGCGGACCGTGAAGTACAGCGAGATCTTAAGAATCTATACAGAACACTTTCAACCTAAAAGTTTATACTTAAAAATAAATAAAATTCCCGGAGAAATTACATTATGAAATTCAGCCTTTCAAGAGAAGCTCTGCTTAACCCGTTGCAGTTAGTGGTGGGCGTGGTTGAACGCCGGCAAACGCTTCCTATTCTTTCCAATGTCTTATTGTGCCTTGAGGGCAACAGACTATCCATGACCGGCACGGATTTGGAAGTTGAAATTAAGGGCTCAACAGAAGTTGTTTCCTCGATAGAGGAAGGTGAGGTTACGGTTTCGGCTCGCAAGATACTTGATATATGTCGTTCATTGCCAGAAGGCGCCCAAGTTGATTTCTCAAGCAGTGATGGCAAGGCCTTGATAGTGAGCGGTAGAGGCCGTTTCACACTGGCTACATTGCCGGCTAATGAGTTTCCAAGCGTTGACGAGGGCGAGCAAAACGTTGAATTTACAGTTCAAGGCACGGTGTTAAGGAATCTTATTGATGCTACGTCTTTTGCTATGGCACAGCAGGATGTTCGTTACTACCTGAACGGTATGCTTTGGGAGGTTACGCAAAACCAACTGCGCGCTGTAGCTACTGATGGCCATCGTTTGGCCCTCTGTGATACACCCTGTGAGGTTTCTGTTGCCGAACCTAAGGTAATGGCTATCTTGCCAAGAAAAGGCATTATAGAGCTTTCTAGGTTGCTGGCTGATGATGATGTTAGGGTTTCTATTGGCTCAAACCATATACGTGTTACCGGTGGAGACTACTGCTTCACGTCCAAGCTGGTTGATGGCGCCTATCCGGACTATGACCGCGTTGTGCCTAAGGGTGGTGATAAGCTAGTTGTAGGCGATCGCGAGCAGTTAAAGCAGGCCTTTGGTCGCACTGCTATTTTATCCAATGAAAAATATCGTGGCGTTAGAATTGAGCTTGTCAGTGGCGCAATGCATCTTGTGGCTAACAATCCTGAGCAGGAGGAGGCACAGGAGGAGGTTACAGTTGCCTATAACGGCGAGTCACTAGAGATTGGCTTTAATGTGAGCTACCTGCTGGATGTACTAAATGTTTTAAAAAGTTCTGAAATTCGTTTTACCCTAGCTGACTCTAATAGCAGTGCTTTGGTTGAAGATGCTAGTGGCGAGAGCAAGGCGACCTATGTGGTTATGCCGATGCGCCTTTAGGGGCGCAGCTAGCGGCTTATTGGCCAGGTTAAAATGCATTTAGGTAATGTCAGTTTTGATGGGGTTAGAAATCTAACTCCCGTGAGTTTAGAGTGCCACCCTAAAGCCAATATTATTTATGGCGCCAATGGCAGCGGCAAAACCAGCCTGTTAGAAGCTGTTTTTTTGCTAGGCCGCGGTCGCTCCTTTAGGCATCGTGATCTTCGTTTGGTGATTAGTCGCGGTGCGAATCAGCTGGTTGTTTCCGGCAAGGTGGCTAGACCTGATAATAACGGCTCCCACCAGTTGGGCGTTAGCCGCTCTTCCAAAGGTGGGTTTGAGGCGCGTTGCAATGGTAAAAATCTAGCTTCGGCTGCAGAGCTTGCGGCCGAGCTTCCTATTCAGCTGGTTGACGCCCACAGCTTCTCTCTGCTGGAGGGCGGCCCCCTTCAAAGGCGTCAGTTTATAGATTGGGGTGTGTTCCACGTGGAACATGGCTTTGCAAATCTATGGAAACGCTTTCAAAAAGCATTAAAACAGCGCAATCAACTGCTTCGTCATGCTAGAATAGACGAAGAATCATTGGAGCTATGGTCTAAGGAGTTGGCTCCTTTAAATGAAATGCTCACCGAGCAACGAAAGGATTATTTAATCCAGCTTGAGGGCTATATATCGCCACTGGTTCAAGCCCTTAAGGGGCTTGGTGATGTGACTTTAGAGTATAATCAGGGTTGGCAGGAAGGCGCGTCACTGATAGATGTTTTTTCTGCAGACCGTGATAGAGATATTGCTGTGGGTACAACGTCTCATGGTGCGCAGCGAGCGGACATTAGACTTATGGTCGATGGTGAGCTTGCGGCAGATACCCTGTCCCGTGGCCAGTCTAAGCTTTTGGTTTATGCGCTTAAGTTGGCGCAGGCGGCACATTTTAAGGCGGTAACCGGCAATAGCTGCGTTTTCCTTTTAGATGACTTGCCGGCAGAATTAGATGCGAAAAACTGTAGGGATGTATTAGACTACCTTGATGGTTTAGGTTGTCAGTATTTTGTTACTGGTGTAGATAGAGAAGATTTTGAGGCTATAGCTAAGGAAGGCGCCAAATTGTTCCACGTGGAACATGGCGTTATTTCAAACGTTTAAATAATAGGAAAGAAACTGTTTATGAGTGAAGAAGCCAACTATGATTCCTCGAGTATTAAGGTACTCAAAGGATTAGACGCAGTAAGAAAGCGCCCAGGTATGTATATTGGGGACACTGATGATGGTACTGGCCTACACCATATGGTCTTCGAGGTGGTAGATAACTCGATTGATGAGGCGTTAGCTGGCCACTGTTCTGAGATTAGGGTGGTTATTCATCCAAACGAAACTATCTCTGTTTCTGATAATGGTCGCGGTATTCCTACAGAAATGCATGACGAGGGTGTCTCTGCTGCCGAAGTTATCATGACCGTACTTCATGCTGGCGGCAAGTTTGACGATAACAGTTATAAGGTTTCTGGCGGTCTTCACGGCGTAGGTGTGTCAGTGGTTAATGCCCTTTCCACCCGTATGCGCCTAACTATTAGACGCAACGGCAAGGTCCATGAGCAGACATATTCCCATGGCGTACCCGATGGCCCCCTTACAATTATTGGCGATACAGAAGAATCTGGAACCGAGGTGTTTTTTGAGCCATCCCCAGATACGTTTACCAATATTCGTTTTCATTATGATCTTCTTGCCAAAAGGCTAAGAGAGTTGTCGTTCCTCAACTCAGGCGTATGCATTGTTTTAGTGGACGAGCGCACTGGCGAAGAAGAAAAGTTTGCTTATGAAGGCGGATTAAGCGCTTTTGTTGACTATCTAAACACTAATAAGCAAACCATTAATAAAATTATGCACTTTAACAATGACCGTGATGACGGCACCAGTGTTGAGGTTGCTCTGCAGTGGAATGACAGCTTCCAAGAAAATATACTCTGTTATACCAATAATATCCCGCAAAGAGATGGCGGTACTCACCTAGCTGGATTTAGGTCTGCTCTTACGCGCGGCCTTAACACCTATATTGAGAAAGAAGGGCTGGGCTCCAAGGCGAAGGTCAACACTACGGGAGATGACGCTAGAGAAGGCTTAACGGCGATTATTTCAGTAAAAGTACCAGATCCTAAGTTTTCGTCTCAAACCAAAGACAAGCTAGTGAGTTCTGAGGTGAAATCTGCGGTTGAGCAGGAAATGGGTGACAAATTTAGTGACTATTTGCTGGAGTTTCCTCAGGAAGCAAAAGCTATTGTCAGTAAAATGATTGACGCGGCGCGTGCCCGAGAGGCAGCCCGTAAAGCCCGTGAAATGACCCGTCGCAAAGGTGCCTTAGATATCGCTGGATTGCCGGGTAAGCTGGCAGACTGTCAAGAAAAAGATCCTGCATTATCTGAACTCTACCTAGTGGAGGGTGATTCTGCGGGTGGTTCGGCTAAGCAGGGGCGGGCACGTAAGACTCAGGCTATATTGCCTCTAAAGGGTAAGATTCTAAATGTTGAAAAAGCTCGTTTTGATAAGATGCTGTCTAGTGCTGAGGTGGGAACATTAATTACCGCTCTGGGCTGTGGTATCGGTGTGCATGAGTTTAATTTAGAGAAGCTGCGCTATCATACGATTGTTATTATGACGGATGCTGATGTTGATGGGTCGCATATTCGAACACTTTTGCTGACTTTTTTCTTTAGACAGATGCGCGAGCTGGTTGAAAACGGCCATATCTTTATTGCTCAACCGCCACTGTATAAGGTGAGCAAGGGTAAAAATGAACAATACTTAAAAGACGATGATGCCCTTGAGGTCTACCTAACGCAAAAAGCTCTAGAGGAGGCTAGCCTGCATGTAAATGCAACTGCCCCAGCTATTCAGGGTGCGGCCTTAGAGTCTTTGGTGAGTCAATATAGAGGGGTAGACGAATTAGTTAATCGTATGTCACTTGTGTACCCTAAACAGATACTAGATTCACTGGTATATACTGCGGCTTTAAGTAGCGAACGTCTGGAAAAGCGTAGCGAAGTTGAAGCCTGGTGTGCCGAACTCCAGGAAACTTTAAGTAATATTGAATCTGGAACACATGGCTATAAGGTGCTAGTTGAGGAAGATAAAGAGCGTAATTTATACCTTCCTGTTGTTGAAATAACTGCTCATGGTGTACCTCATAAACATGTATTTGGGCGCGATTTATTTGGTTCAAACGAATACACAAAAATTGTTGAATTGGGTGGAAAATTACAGGGTCTTCTGGAAGAAACTGCTTTTGTGAAGCGAGGAGAGCGTACACTTGAGGTCGGGTCCTTCAAAGAGGCGCTTGATTGGTTAATGGTTGAGGCTCGCCGAGGTATTAATACTCAGCGCTATAAAGGGCTTGGGGAAATGAACCCAGAGCAGCTATGGGAAACCACCATGGATCCTGAGTCTCGACGAATGCTGGTAGTAACCATTGAAGATGCGATTGCTGCGGATCAAATGTTCACCACATTGATGGGCGATCAAGTTGAGCCGCGTCGTGACTTTATTGAAACCAATGCGCTATCGGTGGTTAATTTAGACGTATAAGAAAAATTGAGCCCGCTTTAGGCGGGCTTAAGCTTTCCTTTTAAGGCTCGTTGCAATCCATGCACGAGCCTTTTCTGTAATATCCCTAGCAGAAAGCCCCTCTGGCTGTATTTCTGGTCCAATCTGCATATCAATTGTGCCTGGTTTAATAATAAAACGACTAGGGTTCCAGTGAGCGCCACTATTGTGTGAGACCGGTAGTGCCGAGACATTGGCTTGAATAGCCAAAGCAGCACCGCTAGTCTTAAATTCGCCTAGTGTGCCATCGGCAACACGGGTACCCTCAGGGTAGATAACAATATTATTGCCCGCATTCAGCCTTTTTACGCCCTGCTTTAGAACATAACGTATAGCCGACGATGGGCGAGAGCGTTTAATCGCTATAGGTCTCATCAGGAACAGCGCCCAACCAAAAAAAGGTATCCAGAGCAGTTCTCTTTTTAGGATAAAGTTTGCTGGCTGGAAAAACCACTGCATAAAAAAAGTTTCCCAGGTGCTTTGGTGGTTGCTTAAGACCACAACGGCTTGGCTGGGTATATTTTGTTCACCTGTGACGTTAATGCGTACGTTACAGGTAATTTTAAGCCATAGCATAACCAGATAGTTACCGGTGGTAGCTATACGCTGTAAAAGCTTAAAGGGCAGGAAAAACAAACAGCAGGTGACAAAGCTTGCGGATACGGTGATGGCGACAAAGCCAAGATAAAATAAAACCGTTCGACACAGGGTAATTAGGCGGCAGAACAGGTTACATAACCCATTAATCATGCTATTTAGCCGGAGCCAGCAGCGAAATATCAGCTACATGCATAAATAGCTGTTGTAGCTTGGCTAACAGTGCCAGTCTGTTTTGGCGCAGGGCCATATCATCTGCCATAACCATGACATCTTCAAAGAATTGATCGACGGTTTCACGCAACCCAGCAAGCTTTTCCAGTACAGCATTATAGTCACGCTGACGGAGTAACGGCGTAATTAACTCTTCGAGAGCCAAAAGCTGGTCAGCAAGCTGAATCTCAGCAGTATCCTGTAATAGCGAAGGTTCTAATGCTGCTGCATTTCCCTCAGGCAACTGCTTGGCTAAAATATTTGATACACGTTTATTGGCAGCGGCAAGGGCAGTAGCCTCAGGTAATAATGAAAATTTGTGTACGGCCGCGACACGGGCATCAATATCCAATGGATTGCTAAGAGATAACGCAGCCACAGATAAAAACACTTCAGTTTGCATGCCTTTTTCTTTATACCAAGACTTAAAGCGGTCTAAAATGTAAGTAAGTACTTGCTTTTCTAGCTCATCGCCGCTTATTTTAGCGCGCTTGCCAAGATCAAATTGCGCACTACTGGCAGCAATTAAGTCGGTTAAATTAAGATCAATGTTACGTTCTAGCATAATTCTTAACACGCCCAGACTGGCTCGGCGTAATGCGAAGGGGTCTCGTGAGCCTGAGGGCTGTTGCCCTATGCTAAAAATACCTACCAAGCTGTCTAATCGGTCAGCTAGTGCTAGGGTGGCGCCAATATCAGTAGTGGGAACAGTATCACCCGAGAATCTTGGAAGGTATTGTTCAAAAATTGCTTCAGCAACCTCGGGGTCTTCGCCATCATTAAGGGCATAATCGCGACCCATGGCACCCTGCAAATCATCGAACTCACCTACCATATCGGTGACTAGGTCTGATTTACTGAGTTCGGCAGCTTTTTGAGCTAATTTGGGTTTGGCGCCAATCTGTTCGGCTAGTTGTGATGCGATGTTCGCTACGCGCTGAGTTTTGTCGAACACAGTTCCAAGATCTGCCTGAAATACGATATTCTTAAGAGCGGCGCGACGGCTTTCTAATGTGGTTTTCTTGTCATTTTCATAAAAGAAAGCGGCATCTGCCAGGCGGGGCCTAATAACACGCTCATTGCCATCGATAACCTGTGCTGGGTCGGTGCTTTCAATATTGGCTACCGTTATAAAGGCAGGCAATAATTGTTGTTGAGCGTCGAGCACATGGAAATATTTTTGATGCTCTTTCATAGATGAAATTAATGCTTGTGCGGGTATTGATAAAAAATGTTTATCAAATTTTCCCATTAGGGGCACGGGCCACTCATTGAGTGCGGCGACTTCATCCAGAAGGTCAGGATCTATGCAGGCATTACCATTGATACTTTCCGCTAGCTCAGTAACACCTTCAAGAATGATTTGCTTCCGATCATTGAAATCAGCAATAACATAGGCGTCTTTAAGTTGCTGTTGATAGGTGCTTGGCGATTGTATCTGTATGTCTTTATTGGCATGGAATCTGTGGCCACGACTGGTATTAGAAGCTTCCATACCCAGTATAGATTGCTTAATAATCTCGCCATCAAATAAAAGTACCGCCCATTGAGCGGGGCGAACAAATTCTTCTTTTTTGTACCCCCAGCGCATGCGTTTCGGAATAGGCAGCTGAGCAAGGGACTGATTAATAATATCTGCTAACAAACCCTTAGTGTCTTTGCCAGCCTGGGTTAGTCGAACGCAAAGTTTGTCCTGTTGGCCATCATTCTCAATCAGCGATTTTAAATCTTCTAGGGCTAGATTGTTCTTCTTAGCAAAAGCTTCAGCCGCACGTGAGGGTTCGCCATTATCGTCAAATGCTACTTTAACCGGTGGCCCCCAGTTAACAATATCTTTGTCTGGTGTTTGTCGATCTAGTTCTGTTACAACAACAGCAAGTCGCCGCGGCGCTGCAAAAGATTGAAAGCTGTTAAAGCTAAGCCCTTGGTCCTTTAGTCCTTTAATAATACCGTCGGTAAAGGCATTAGATAATTTTTTTAATGATTTAGGCGGTAGCTCTTCCGTCCCTAGCTCTATTAGAAAATCAGCGCTCATTTTGATTCTCCCTGATGTTTTGCTATTACTTCTTTAGCAATCTTACTATCCGCCAAGGGGAAACCCGCTTCTAATCGTGAATCGAAATAGCCCTGCGCAACGCCCCTAGCTAAGGTTCGTACTCTTAGGATATAGCGTTGGCGCTCAGTGACAGAAATTGCCTTGCGCGCATCTAATAGATTAAAGGTATGTGAGGCTTTCATGACCATTTCGTAGGCAGGTAATGGCAGTTTAGCCTCAATTAATTTCTCGCCATCTTTTTCGTATTGATCAAAGGCTTTAAATAAAAATTCTGTATCAGCATGTTCAAAGTTATACGCGGACAGTTCTCGTTCATTTTGCAAGAAAACATCGCCGTAGGTCACAGTACCAGATGCGCTTTTTGACCATACAAGATCATAGATACTATCAACACCCTGAAGGTACATAGCAATTCGCTCAAGGCCGTAGGTAATCTCGCCAGTAACCGGATAACACTCGAGTCCGCCCACCTGTTGAAAATAGGTAAACTGTGTAACTTCCATGCCGTTTAGCCAGACTTCCCAGCCAAGACCCCAGGCACCTAGCGTGGGTGATTCCCAGTTGTCCTCAACAAATCTTATGTCATGAATGGCAGGATCAACGCCCAGTTCGCGCAATGAATCTAGGTATAGCTCTTGAATATTGTCAGGCGATGGCTTGAGCGCTACTTGAAACTGATAGTAATGCTGTAAGCGGTTGGGATTTTCACCATAGCGGCCATCAGTAGGTCGACGCGAGGGCTGAACATAGGCACAGTTCCATACCTCAGGGCCAATAGAGCGCAAGAAGGTCGCTGGATGAAAAGTCCCAGCGCCAACTTCCATATCCAACGGCTGCATAATGACACAGCCCTGTTTAGCCCAAAAGTCCTGAAGAGTTGCAATAAGCTCCTGAAAAGTCTGAGGAGCAGCCGTCATGTTTGCCACAAAAATCACCTGAAAATTGAATGTATTACATTAATGCGCAATTATAAACGTGCAGACTGATAAAGATAGGGGCAAAAAACACTGAAAACGTTTAATTTGACCATCCCAAACGAGTTATATCGCGATATAATGAAAGACTAATGATTAAATATTGGTTCAATGGAGTTTTAAATGGCGCATATTAAACGCGGCGAAAAGGTTCGTAAGGCAGTTTTTCCTGTAGCGGGCATGGGTTCAAGATTTTTACCCGCTACCAAAGCTAATCCAAAAGAAATGATGCCTGTGGTTGATAAGCCGCTCATTCAGTACGCTGTAGAGGAAGCTGTTGAAGCAGGCATTACAGAAATGATTTTTGTGACTGGCCGAACCAAGCGCAGTATTGCCGATCACTTCGATAAAGCTTATGAATTAGAGCATCAGCTCGAGCAGCGCGGCAAAAAAGAATTGCTAGAAATTGCACAGAACGTGGTGCCAAAAGGGGTTAGTTGCACCTATATTCGTCAAAACGAAGCCTTAGGTCTGGGCCACGCAGTTGCGGTTACCGCCCACCTAGTTGGCGATGAGCCCTTTGCTGTTTTGTTGGCAGATGATTTAATTCATCACAAAAAAGGTGCTGTAAAGCAAATGGTTGAAGCCTTTGATTATTACAAAAGCTCAGTGATTGCTGTGCAACAGGTCGATGGCCCTGAGATTTCATCCTATGGCGTAATCAGCGGTAAAAAACAGACTGATAGAGTTCATCTATTGGACGAAATTGTTGAAAAACCCGCCTTTGAAGACGCGCCGTCTAACATGGGCGTTACCGGTCGCTATGTATTTACCCCACAAATTTTTGAACATCTGGCAAAACTTAAGCCAGGTGCTGGCGGCGAATTACAACTCACAGACGCCATTCAGACATTATTAAAAGCCGAGCAGGTGCTTGCCTACGAATATGAGGGCATTCGTTATGACTGTGGCAGTAAGATGGGACTGTTAAAAGCCAACATTGAATTGGGTATAGAGCATCATGAAATCGGTGATGAGCTGCGTGAATATTTGCGGAACGAACTTCCCGAGAAATTATGAAATCTGCCCTTGCGCTCAGCCTACTAAAAATAATCTCGCTTTTGCCCCTGGGTTTAGCGAGATTTTTTGGTTACATCATGGGCGTATTTATGACGATCTTTGCAACGGTTGCCTATAAGACCACCCAGCAAAATCTAGGCCATTGTTTTCCTGATAACTCTCTTAAAGCTAATAAAGCGCTTGCCACTGCTAGGATGAAGCATCTTGGGCAAGCCTTTTTTGAAACTCCGGGCCTATGGCGCAGACCTCCGGGCTGGTTGCAATCAAAAATTGTCGCGGTTGAGGGAGAGTCGTACCTTAGAGAAGCCATTGCCAATGATCGCGGTACCATTTTACTGATACCTCATCAGGGTAACTGGGAGGTAATAGGGCTGTGGGTGGCAAAGCAGGCGGCCATGACCTCTCTGTATCAGCCGCCAAAAAATCGTC
>ERZ1039804.1489-NODE-1489-length-13245-cov-6.586353_pt1 | contig 13245 bp, 16 predicted proteins | sample MGYA00383089_ERZ1039804 | MGnify/ENA primary metagenome ERZ1039804 (study PRJEB29581, sample SAMEA5548359) | metagenome | biome: marine; feature: coastal; material: water | depth 1 m | study: Short-term variability in the microbial, nano- and picoplankton...
ATATATTTATAATATAATTAGATGAGAAGTAAAAATTTAAAAATAGAATTACCATCAAAACAAAAATATCAATATGAAACTCCTGAACTAATGCCTAATTTATGCACTCAATTGCTCTGTGTGGGAGCAAAAGGTATGGGAAAGACTATTGCTATTGTTAATTTAGTTAAAAAATTAAATTTTGATAGAATTTTTTTAATTAGTCCTACAGCAAAAAGTAATCATTCTATTTTAAGTATGATAAATATTGATGAAGACGATATGTATGAAGATACTGATGATTTAACTATTATTGATGATATAATTTCAAAAGTGGAACAAGAAGGTATTGAATATGACGAATATCACGAGAAAATGAAAGAGTATAATGAATTTAATAGAAAAATTAAAAATAATGAATTTAATCTTATTAGTGATGATGATTTAGAAACTTTTATGAATGATGCTAATGAAATTATTAAACCTGAACACTATTTAGATGGTAGAAGACCTAAAATTGCTTTAATTTTAGATGATATACTTGGTAGTTTTTTAATGAGTAAAGGTATTAGAAAAGTTAATAACCTCGCAATTAGACATAGACATATTTCGCCTGTTAATGCTGAGGGTGGTGGGGCAATTGGAATTTCTACATTTTTTTTAACACAAACATTTAGATGTCAAGCAGGAGGAATTTCAAAACCAATAAGAAGTAATTGTAATAGTTTAATAATATTTAAAACAAAAAATGAAAATGAATTTAATGATTTATCACAAGAAGTAGCGGGAGAAATAGGTCACGAATTATTTACTAAAATTTATGAAATGGCTACTGATGAACCTCATAGCTTTCTTTTTATTGATTTTAATGCTAAAAAAGAACACCCTTCAAGGTATAGGAAAAATTTAGATACTTTTTTAATAGCAAACGATGATGGAACAATTACTCAAAGAAGATATGAATAATTATAAATATTTAGAAATAATATATAGAATTTTTTAATATTTCTATATATTATAAATGGCTGAGATAGTCCTACCAGCAAAAGATGCACCTGACTATAAAGAGAAGTTAAGTGAAAAACGCAGAGCATTAATGGCTTTGACAAGACAAAAGAAAAAAGATAATGCTGATGTTAAAAAAGAAAACCACAGACAACAAGTTGTGCAAAATAAAATTAATAGAGCCAAAGAGCGTGATGAGTTTAAAGAATGGAAAAAAAATAAAGGTAAAAATGAAGATAAAATAAGTGAGGAAATAGTTAATGAAGATAATGAAGAAGAAGAAGTTGAAGAACAAGAAGTAGAAGAAGTTAAACCTAAAAAGGTTATAAAAGAAAAACCTAAACCTAAATCTAAACCAAAGAAACAAGTTATAATAGAAGAAAGTGAAAGCGAGAGCGAAAGTGATGAGGAAGAAGTAATAGTTGTTAAGAAAAAGAAAGCACCAAAGAAGAAAGAACCAAAGGTTATTTATGTCACAGGAAACCAATATGAAGAACCACCACCTATTAAAAGACAACCAAGACTACCAAGACAACCAGTTATTAAAGAAGAAGAAGAACCACCAGTTCCTGAAAAAATAGATTTTTCAAAATACTTTACTTTAAGATAAAAATTAATTATTTTATTTTTTGTTAAAATAATTAATTATATTATTTAGGAAAAAATTGATATAAATAAAATATTTTATATATATATATAAAAATGTCGGCAAACACTTTAGGCGGATATATACAAAATAAGATTTATGTTAAAGATTCAGGAAATGAAATAACACATACTAAAATAGGTAGTAAAGAACATAATATATTTGGTGCATCTTACACAATTAATAATAATGATGAGTTTTTAAGTTGTTATTTTAAACAATTAAAATTAAATGGTAATTTCTATTTTACTGAAAAACAATTAGATAGTGATGATAGAATGCTTGTTGTAGATTTAGATTTTAGATATGATTCTACTATAAAAACAAGACAACATAATGAAGATACAATTAAAGATATTATTTATTTATATGCTGATAAAATTAATGAAATTTATAATTTTCCTGATAATAGTGAAATAAAAGCTTTTGTTATGGAAAAACCTAATGTTAATATTGTAACATTTTATTGGACTGGTGATGATGATTGTGTAAATCCTAATTATTATACAAAAGATGGTATTCATATTATTTTCACCTTAAAAATGAAAACAGAAGAACAAATGTTATTAAGAAAAAAAATGATAAATCATTTAAAAGATATTGATATATTTGATAATTTAAAATTAACTAATTCTTATGATGATGTTTTTGATGAAGGTATAACTAAAGGCTGTATTAATTGGCAGTTATATGGTTCTAAAAAACCTAATAATGAAGCATATAAATTAACATATACTTATGATATAATATTTAATACTGCTATGGAAGATTATGAAGTAAAAACTAATACTACTTTTGATATTGAAGAAAACTATAATTTATTATCTGTTCGTTATAAAAATCACCCAAAATTTGAATTAAATAATAATGAATTTTTATTAGAAGCATTAGAGAGTGAAAAAGAAGAATTACAACCAAGAAAAAAAAAAGTGATAGTAGAAACACCTAAAGATGAAACTACTATAACTAATAATGAGAAAATAATTAATTTAATAAAACCTGAAACTCTTGGAATATTTGACGATTGGAAAAAAATTATATTTGCTATGAAATATGAAGGTTTTACTGAAGAATTTGCAAGACAAACAAGTAATAGAGCAAGTGGTAAATTTACACCTTTAACAGAAGAGGCTTGGGAAAAAATATGGAATGCTGAAACATCTCAATTAACGATGGGAACATTAAGATTTTATGCTAAAAGAGATAGTCCTGAAGAATATTCATTAACTTGTATTAAATCGTATGAACAATATTATGAGTATGATGAAAAAGTATTATGTGATTACTTTTTTGAATACCATAAAGATGATGTAATTTGTTGTAATAATAAAATTTATGTATTTTATAATGATTTTTGGATAGAAGATAAAAAAGGCAAAATTATACAAAAATTATTAATAAATTCTATAAGAAAACTTTATATGGAATTAGATAATAAATTAAATGATAAAATTAAAATTTGTTATGAACAAGATAAAGTTGCTGATGTCCTTGTAGAACAAAAAGCATTAGTTGCTACTCTTAATAAAAATTATGGTTTTCAAAGAAATAAAAATGTATGGGGTCTTGTTGAAAATACATTATATAGTATGAATTTAAAAAATGATATATTTGATAAAAATCCTGATTTATTTGTTTTTAATAATATTTGTTATGATTTACAAAAAAAAGAATGGCGAAAATTAACACAATTTGATTATGTATTACTTACATCTAATAATGATTATAAAAAACCAACACCAACACAAAATGAAACAATAAAAAAAATAGTAGAAGATATTTTTCCTGATAAAGAAATAAGAAAAAGTTATATGTCTATTTTAAAAAATGGTTTATCAGGTCATAGAATTGAAAAATTTGTAATTGCAACAGGTGATGGTAGAAATGGTAAAGGTTTAATTAATGATTATATGAAATGTTTATTAGGTGATTATTATGAGATTTTATCTCTTAATCTTTTAACAAAGCCATTAAAAGAAGGTGCAAACACAGAATTAAGATGTCTCCATAATAAAAGATTTATTAAAGCAAGTGAGCCTGAAAGTAGTGCAAATGAAAAACTTAAAATAAATAATATTAAATCATTAACAGGTGAAAGTGGTTTAAAAGCAAGAGGTTTATATGAAGATAATTTTAATATAAATATTTGTGCTATTTCTATTTTAGAAGCGAATGGTGCGCCCCCTATTTCATTAGATGGTAATAATGCTGAAAAAGAGCGTTTCGTAACAATTCCATTTGATACAACATTTTTAAAAGATGATACAGAAGAAAATAAATATAAATTAAAAGAAGAACCTGACAAATATAAGAAAGTAAATGAAATTTATAAAAGCGAAACTTTTATGAAAGAACATATTTGTGCTTTCTTCCATTATATTATTGATTATCCAACAGATACTAAATTATATGAGGTATATAATTCTGTTAGAGGTCAAAAACAAACATTAGAATGGTTTATGGATAAAGATGAGTTTTTAAATTGGTTTCAAGAAGAATATGAAAAAGATGAATATGGATTTATAAGTATTAAAGACTTATATAAAATTTATAAAAATAGTTCGTTGTTTTATAGTTTATCAAAAGCACAACAAAGGCAAAATAATGAAAAGTATTTTAGACAAATGATAATTAAAAAAATGTATATGCATTATGTTCCACCTATGGGTAATATAGAAATAAAAACTAAAGATGAAATAAAGAAAATACAAACAACAAAAGATGGAATTACTGGATTTACACAAGGTTTTTAAATAAACGCAATTTAAAAAATTATTAAATATTTAATATGCGAAATTAAATATTTAATTTTTGAACTTAAAGAAATTATTTCCTTTTTTGGAAATTATGAGTTTATGAGTTTCTTGCCCGTTTTTTGAAAAGTCCCCTAAGAATTGTTTCCTATACTACTTTTCACTTTTTGGGCAAGAAACTCATAAACTCATATTTTTATTATTTCCTTTTTTGGCAACTTTTTCTTTCTTTCTTTTTTTCTTTCTTTCTATATAGTATTCTATATACTTCTTTTTTTCATAATAAAAATAATAAAAATAATAATAATAATAATAATAAGAGATATTCTATACAGAGTGAGAGAGAAGAGAAATGGGGGGATAAGTCCAACTTTCCAAATTAGGAAATAAATTTCTTTAAGTTCAAAAATAATATATTTAATTTTAAACTTAAAAAAAAAATTGAAACTTTTTTTTTTATTATTTTTAGATGCATAACAATAACAAATAAAGATGACTACAACTATTACTAAAGAAGAAATTAAGTTATATGGTGTTATGAATATGACCGCTATTATTAATAATGAACGACATAAGCATTATAATAATACGGAAAAATTATTTAGTATTATTGAAAGATTAGGTAATGAAGAAGCGTTAAGAGAAGCATATAAAGTTGTAGATTATAGCGTGTGTGTAAAATATGAAGCGTTAGTAGGTAAGAAAACTCGTAAAACTAAAAAAGGAGAAATTGAATATGAATGTTATTTATCTGCGTATGATAAATATGCTGGTAGTATTAAGCAACAAAAACCATTATGTAATGGATATATAAAATATAATGATGAAGATTTTGATTTTGATAAAGAAACCAAAAAGTTTGTATATAAATATGATACAACAACAATAAATAATAAAAAAGTTAAAATTGTTCAAAAATAATATATTTAATAATATTCTCTCAAAATATATGAAAAATATTAAAAATTATTTCTATGATTTACCATATGATTTAATATTATATATATTTTCATTTATACCTCGTATAAGACCACGAATTAATAAAGTTATAAAAAATAATAAATTTATTAATGATATGAAAAAAAATTATAAATTTATTAAAATAAATTGAGAGAATATAGATGACTGATTGCGAACCTACAACATTCATACAAACTAATGAGGCTTTTTTATTGACAATAGTTGCTACTTTATCAGGAATGTTTGGATTACTACTAAATACTTGTATTAAAAGCAGATGTAGTGTTATTAAATTATGTGGTTTAGAATGCATACGGCAACCAATACCAGTAGAAGAATTAAATAATGTTAATGTAGAAAGTAATGAAAATAATAATAATAATAATATATAATAATGCCTCACCCAAGTAATGTATCATATCCAAGAAGTGAATATTATAGGAGATACTATTGGAATAATAAACACAGATACATTATGAATTATGAAGAGAAGAAACACAGACGAGAATGCTTTGAAGAAATATATAAACCATACGGAGGAGAAAGAAAATATCATTATAATGCTTTAATGAAATGGCTAAAAGAAGAAAATGAAATTATTAAAGATTTAAGTAATATTAATTTAAATTAAATCTTTTTTTATACGATTTTATATTTTCTTGGAGAGAAGTGCTGTCACCCCAAAGGACATAATATGATAAGTAACCTGCTTTTTTATAATCATTTGTATCTAAATCTTTTTTATGTCTATTCCTGTATCTTGTTCTCTGTTCTTTATCTTTTGTAATTGTATAATCATCTGCACCTGCCTGACCAAAATGAGTTGTTTTAACTTTTTTACCATCAGCATCTGTAAATATAGCCATTAGTTTCTTTTTAGGATTAGTTGAATCAGTTATTTTTACATTCATTTTTATAATATTATAATATTTTAATATTATATAATGGTATTAACCAATAAACAGAAATTTAATATTATTTATAAACAAGATAAAAATCAACCTAATAGTAAAGAAGATATTAGTCGTCTTACTAAAATACCTATTAAATTTTTAAATGAGATTTATGATAATGGAATTGGTGCTTGGAAAACAAATCCGCAGTCGGTAAGAAAAGTAAAAGGAGTTAAAATACCAAAAGAAGCTTGGGCTATGGCTCGTATATATGCATTTATTGTTAAACGCAAAGAAAATCGTCTTGATTTTGATTTAACAATAAGTAGTGATATAAGAAAATATAAAAAACAACAAAAAGAAAATAAATAAATAATATTTAGGAAAAATAATTAATTATTTAAAAAATTGATATAAAATTATAATATTTATATATATTATAAAAATGAGTGAATTAGCAGAATTTGAAAATTTCATTAAAGACAAATCGGCGAATACTATTAAATCATACAAACAGCAATATAATAAATTAAAGAAAATTGTTGATAAAGAAATGGAACAATCTATTGATATTGCAAATATTAGTGAAAAGAATATTTTAGAATTCGTAAGTAGCGAAAATAACCTAAACAGCCAACAAGCATTAATAAATATTGCTATTATGGTAAGAAAAATGCCTGATAAGCAACCTACATCTAAATTAGAAAAAAAGCGTGATGAAAATAAAGAAAAATTAAAAGGCTTCGTTAAAGAGAAAAACCAACAATTAAAAAGTGATGGATTACCTACATATCAAGATTTATTAGATTATTTAGACTTCTTATATGATAGTAAGAGATGGACTGATTTTATTATTAATTATTTATTAATTTATTATCATACTCGTAACGAAGATGTAAATTTTGAACTTGTTCCATTTAAAAGAGATACAAAAGAAAATAAAAATATTAATTATTTATGGTATTCTAAAAGAGCAAAAAAAGCAACTTTATACAGACGCAATTATAAAACAGCAGGAAAATATGGAATGAAAACAGACACTATTACAGACCCTAAATTTTTAAATGCTATTAAACAAATATTTGAATGTAGAAAGAAAGGTGAAGAAGGCTGCGATGTATTTATACCTAACAAAGAAAATGTTGGTTACTTTGTTAAGAAAGCTACACTTGATAATTTAGGGGAGAATATCTATAATAAAATTATTGTAAATCACTTTAGAAATAATTTAGATAAGTTAAAAGAAATAAGTGAATCAAGAGGGACATCATTAGATACATTACACGAAAACTATGATATAGACAAAAAATAAATTAATTTAAGCAAAATTATTATATTATTATAATATAAATAATATAATGAGTGTATTAGATAAACGGACTATTGTAGATGGCGCAATAACAGATGATAAAATGTATAATGCTGAAGGAAAAGAATTAAAGCCTATAGCACCTAAAAACCAAAAAGAATTAAGACAAATAGAAGAGTTAATGGAAAAATACCCAAATATAGATTATTTAATGGCTTTACTTTTAGTTCAAGCAACACCTGAAGAATTAGAAGAATTAACAAATAATCCTATAAAAAAACAATTAGATAGTTCTACAATTATTAAACAAGATTTTTATCCTGAAGAAAAGATAAATTTAGAAAATTTAATAATAAATTAATTTTTTATAATATTAATATAATATAAATGTCTGCTACTAATCAAAAAAATATCTTTATTGATACAGAACAATATCACGGGCGTGACAATAAAGTTCAATTACTTTTTCCATCTCAAACTTTAGTAGTTCCTCAAGGTTTTGGAATGAAATTATCTTTACAACAATTTACTATGAAAAAATCATTTTATAATATTAATGATTATAATAATACTTTTTATGTTTATGATAAACCTACTCAAGTTTATGAAGAAATAAAATTATCTAAAGGTGATTATTTTGCTTTTGGAGCAGATAGTTCATTAGCAAATGGTTTATGTAAAAATGTTTTTGATGCTTTAACAAATGTAGGTGTAAATGTTATAGAAGTTGCATATAATTCAAATACAAGAAAATTAGATATATCTTCTACTGATTTAAATGATAATTATTATTTAGTTTTTTTTCAAATACCAAAATCAAGACAAATAACATTACCAACAAATGTTACAGCAAATGGCTATTTTAGTGATGTTGCTGAAATTTTTGGAGGCATCTCTAACCAACAAGACCCAAATGGCGGTCACCCTATATCAGGTTTAAATATAGTAGGTCATCACTCATTTTCATATTACCCAGCATCATTATATAGTATGGAGAATTTAAGGATATTAGTTAATTTAGGAAATACTAATTTAGAAACTCCCAATATGGACGCAAATAGTTCTACATCAGTATGTTTAACCTCTCAAACATTTGCAACTATTCCATTACAAACAGGAACTTTTGATGGGGCTAATCTTGTAGAACCCGCTATGATATTATTTCAAGATGATGGAGATGAATTATTTAGCATTAAATTACAACAAAATCATATTGATAATGCAACCTTTAGTATTGTTGATGGAAAAGGAAGACCTATAGATGAAGTATCTGCAGACCAATATTTAAATGGTGAATTAAATTACCAAATGGTAATACGCTGGGAAATTGTAGAACAACCATATGTTGCTAATCCATCAAATTTACCAGCATCAAACAGAACTGGCAATTTATTACCAGCTTTAAGATAAATTTTAAAATTTAATAAACTTTTAGGAATTAATTTAATTTAATAAATTTAAAAATTAAATTAATAATTTTTTTTTTATTTGTATATGTTATAAAAATATGTTGCCAGAAAATGTTGATTTTGGTGCTGAAGTCCTCTCTAACTACTCTCGTAATACCTTCCGTATAGAACCCAACTCTTCTACCACAGCTTCGGCTGGTCGTGTTATTCAAATACAACTACCTGAAAATTCAATATTAGATATGAAAAGTTTAAGAATGTTTATGAAGGTTGAAACCACAAAAGGTGTTGCTACTGGACCTCACGATGTTTTTGGACTTTTACCCGCGAATATTGAATCTTTAATATCTTCAATTGAAGTATATGTAAATGGTGTGCAAGTAGCTCAAGGAACAAATGAATATCACACCATTTGCAAAGTATTAAAATTAGGTTCTTACAATATTGATGCTCAATTAACATCGGGTGTTTTAGTAAATCACTCAAAAATGATTGGAACATTAGCATCTGTAACTCCTGCTGATATTTTTGCACCTAACGATGCTAATGGTGAAGTAGCTGATGTATGCATAGACAATTGGTGTAACTTTTTAGGAACAAGCGCGACAAGATTTTTGCCGACAGATATTTTAGGCTCTATTACAATTAAATTAACTTTAGCAAGTGATGCTGTTTTATCGGGTGCTATTGCTAATAAACCGATTACTGATGTATCTTTAAATTCTATGACAACCAACCCATCTTATACTATCTCCAACCCATATTTCACTATTGATTCGTGTGTATTACCTGAAGCATATAGCGAGTTACTCCGCAGACGCTTAATGCAAGATGAATACCTCCCCTTAAATTATAAAGAATACTATACTTTCATTAACTCGGGTCTTACTGGTTCATCTTACACAAATAGATTCGCTCTATCTTCGGGTTGTATTAATTCTCTACACGCCGTGCAAAGATTAGACAGCCATAATGTTTTTGGTGCTGCTACTGACCTTAACCCTTCTACTGGCGCTCGTTCAGGTATTGGAGCAACAGGTGCTGGTTTTGAAGGTAAATTCTTCACTTACAAAACATTTAAAGCGGCACAAGATTATTTAGATGGAACTTTTAAATATCAATTCAATATCAATAATGTTGCTAATCCTCAATTTTTAGCTACTAACAAATTTGCTATGGCTAATTTACCATATGTTAATAATAAATTAACACCAAAAACTCACGGAATTCTTGTTGCAAGTGAAACAGCTTTCTGTCAAGGACAAGCAGTCTATACTTGTATGCTTAACCACCCTGATTTAGGTGCTAAAGTTCAATCGGGTCTCAATTCTCGTGGTATTAACTCCCAATTTTCCTTCAACGCTACACAAATCACAAGCGGAATGAGCAGCGTTGTTATAGCGGATACAACTCCACAATTACGCATAAGCGCAGGACGCCAAGTATCAGTAATTTGGTGAGAAAATTAATAAATTAAAAAATATATTTATTATTTTTTTTTATAATAAATATATATAAAATGATTAATAACAGAATTATTGGTTTAGCGGAAAATGAAAGAAACAGAAAAGCTTTACACCCAAATCCAACATTTGGAATAGCATTCACAGAATATGATAGATACAAAAATAATAAAATTTTCCAAATGAAAGATAATACCCCAAGTATTAATCATAGGATAGGTATGAGCCAAAATCAACAACTTATTGCAAGACCTTGTGAATCCGTTAATGATAGAATGAAAATAAGAACTTCAAGCGGCTTTAGAACACCTCATTATAAAGTTCGTGCTGGTAATGGCTTATCAAAACAATTCTTTACACCCGATAGATTAAATTTCACCGCAAATCTCAAACAAACTCCTTTAATTAATAAAATATATTAAAATTTTTTATATTAGTAATATATAAATGGGGATTACATTATTTCAAGATTTTAAAAATATTGAAACAGAAACAATTAAAATAAGTGATAAATTAGAATCTAAAAATGTAAAAATAAATAATGAAAATAATTATTTAGAAGTTTTAAATAATCAAGGTAAAAAAGTTTTTTGGATTGATGAAGATGGTGCAAATATAAAACAATTAGAAACAATTACAGAATTAAATGATGTAGTAGGCTTTCCATCTATTAAAGATGGTTTATTAATTGGTAAAGATAAGCAATTAGAATTTACAAAAGATTTAGAAATAACTAATTTAAAAGCAGATAGTGCTTCAATTAATTCTATTGAAACAAAAAAAATAACCGCAGATGTAGCAAATGCAATTACAATTAATTCTAATTCTGTGTTATGTAAAGTATCCAATAGTGATAAATTAATATCTAACGAAGCAAAAATAACTAATTTAAATACTGATGAATTAACTGCTAAATTAATAAAAGCAGATGATTTAAAATGTGAAAATTTAGATTGTGATAATTTTAAACCAACAGATATAGAAACAGATAATTTATTATCTAAACACATTAATGCTGAAGAATTAAATGCAGGTTCATTACAAGCGAGAGAAGCTGGAATATCAAATTTAGAAACTCAAAATATTTTAACTCAAAGAGCAGATATAGTTGAAACTGCAAATATTAAAGTGTTAAATAATGAAGAAGCAGTTATAAATGAATTAAAAGTATCTAATGCACACGTAGATAATTTAAAATATAATAAAATGATTAAAAATATTAAATCTTTTGGGTCAGTAGAAGAACCATTAATTTTAAATGTTGTTGATTCAAAATTTTTAGATGTAAATAATGAAACTGGTTCTCTCAAAATTTTTAATAAAATTATAAATAAGTCACCTCAAAATAAGATAGAACTTACAAATCTCCCCGAAGGTGATTATATTGTTAATACTATATGTCATAACCAGTTTATTAATGTAAGATACAATTTATGTAAGGTAGATGGAAAGACATATTTATTTGCAAGATTTGGAGAGAACCCATCTAATCTAATTGTAGAAATCATATTAGAGCGTGTTTAAAAAAATATAAAATTATTTATAGATTTTTTATAAATAATTTTATAAATTTTGAGAGAACAAATAAAATCAAACTTTGTGGGTTCTAAAAAAAATTGATAAAAATTATTTTTTATTTTTAAGACGATAATAAATAACAAAATAAATATAAAATAATGGAATTACCTAATGAAATATGGGACATAATCGTTAAGCAATCTAAAAAATCTAATAGTGAATTTATTAAAGATATGAGTATTTATGAACTTTATGAATTAGAAAATGAAATTAAAGAAAAAAGAAAACAAATTTATGATGAAATAAAAAGTAAATTAAATAAATATGATATTATAAAAGTAACTCATAAAACAGATAAAAATGCTTATAAATGTGATTTATTAATTACTAATTTAAATTTAAATAATAAGAACAAAATAAGCGTTAGTAATTTAAATAAATGTAATGAAAAATGTATTTTTGGTAATTATAAAAACGGAGATACATTTAATTTTCAAATAGATTTAAATAATGTTGATATAGAAGTTATTAGCACATTAGCAGATAGAAATAAAGAAAATATTAAAATTGCTAATTCTTTAAAAGTAGGTGATGTTTTTGTTTATAGTGATTATACATCTGCTGAATGGGTTAAACATCGTAGTAGATATAACGATTTATCAACTTTTGAAAATAGTTTTTGTTATAGTGTAGTTCAAGATATGACGCCTGAAAAAATAATTATAAAAAATAATACCATAACAAGAGATGAAATGTATATAACAAGATTTAACAGACATAGACAATATATAAATAAAAACATAGTATTAAAAAAATTAAATTTTAAAGATAATGAAGAAATATATTGTAATTTAAAACACCATTATTTTATGAATAAAATTAATATGTTTATTGCATATATAAATAATTCAGGTGAGAATATCTATAATAATTATAATCCTTTTAATAAAATAGATAAAGACTATATTAAACATTTAATTAAATTACAAAGAGAATTAAAAATTAGACCATAAAGTATTAATTATTTGTATATTAAATTTTATATTTTTTTTAAATTATAAAATAAATTTTGAGAGAAGAGTTAAATTAAAAAAAAATGATTGCTCTCTCAACTTTTAAAAATAAAATTATAAAAAATATAGATAAATAGTTTTATATTTGTAATTGTATATGAGTAGAATATTATAATAAAATTTATATATTTTATTATTATAATTTTTGAGAGAAGAGTTAAATTATTCGCGGACACGTGATGAGAGCATAAGACATATTTTTTTTTAATATTTTCTTATGTTTTTTCATCTTAAGAG
>ERZ1039804.1490-NODE-1490-length-13243-cov-9.856915_pt1 | contig 13243 bp, 28 predicted proteins | sample MGYA00383089_ERZ1039804 | MGnify/ENA primary metagenome ERZ1039804 (study PRJEB29581, sample SAMEA5548359) | metagenome | biome: marine; feature: coastal; material: water | depth 1 m | study: Short-term variability in the microbial, nano- and picoplankton...
GTGCTACACTGGTCTGCCCCATGGCGCGTCTCTGCTGAACTTAATCTTTAACTCCCTTTTAAAAAATTAAACTAATTTATTCTAGCCTACGTTGTTCTACGTCTTCGCCAGGCTTTACTACGATTTAAAGTTGGTTTTTTCTTACCTGCTTCACTCGCTTCAATGCGCTTAGCATGACGGTCTTCTGTTTTTGTAATCATACTTATTAAAAATTTATTAGTTTACGTGAATAATATATATCACCGTTCGTGTTGAGACAAAATTCTTATTGATACATTTTCCCACTTCCCATATTTTCTTGTAGTATTTACTAGGAAGTCTATGCGATTAGTCCATCGTTTATTCATACGATCCTCTATAGTCCACTCGCCAGAAAGATCTCCAGCTCCTTCAATACACACTCGTGTACCCATTGTGAAACCTAATTTTTCTAAGTCTCTGCTTACAGCGATCCATTTATGACCTGCAGGATTATTAGGATTTATTTTCTTTAGACTTGCAGTTGTTAAGAAATCTGCGTTAGTCTGCTCAGGAACAGCGTGATAAATTGTTGCGGTTACCACACCGATCACAAATATAAACAGTTTCATACATTAAATTTTTGTCTGTATAGTTTTTTTAGTTTTCTTATCTTATCAAATCTCTTATGTAAAGATTTTATCTTATTATTACCTTACCTTAAGGTATATATAAAGCAGATCGCGTTCAGAAGAATATGGGAAATTGTGCAAGCACGTAGTAATCTTAAACCATATCTCATCTTAAGCGATCCAACTCCATAAGTATTTAAAAATACCGAACAGTATGACGCCAGACGTGTATAGCACCGATAAGCTCACATATACCAGTACTATAACTAACGTCCAACGAATTTCTTTTAAGTACTTCATTTTTATTGTTAGTACTTGTACTTTATATCACTAACTTCTCTAACTATGATTTCATCTGAATGATCACAGTACATTATTGCCCATTGTTTCGCTTCGTCTAGCGTTTTCGCAAGGATGAATGTTACCTCATCCTTATTATATATCATGAATTTACTCATCCTTTTTTATTTTTCATATAAGTACGCTAGTTTTCCTAGGTCGCTTATCGTTTGTAAATAGTTCTGGTCATTATCTCTATACTCCTCAACCTTTGCTAGGGCCTTCACATAGTCCTCAAATACTTTGTCAATATGTCTAGGTAGGTTTAAAGAGTAACCCCCATAAACTAGCTCGTTATTCTCTCTGTAAGTCTCTAGCGCTTTGTTATACTCATCGTTGTATCTTAGCTCTTCTAGTGCATCTATACACATATCTAGCTCTACCATTAACTCTATTATCATTTCTTTACTCATACCTGTTCTATATCATTATTTCTTAGTAGTTCATTTAGCTTTAAAGTATTATTTGCTTTCTCTATAACTCTCGTTATTTCTCTGTCTATTTGCTCTTGCATCCATTCGTCGTAGTCTTTCTTTCCCATACTATTCTGTTTTAGCAGATAAACCGAACGTTTCAAAAATCATTTCTCCAGCTGTAGCCCTAGAAATTTTAATACCATACATATTCGCTACTTTTTCGTATCTTGGCAAATCCTGTCTTACTTCTAACGCAAACTTATTCCATTTATATCCTTCCTCAGTTAATACGCTAAGCTTACCTATATATAGCTTATCCATATCTTTATTTAACTGATCATTTTGAGACATCATCTCTAGCCACTGTAGCGAATTTAAAGGGTTAATTACTCTATGTAAATATCCTTCATCCACTAGTTGATCTATAACTTCTTCTTCTTTCAAAATAAGTAAATCTTCGTAGTGTCTGATAGTAGCTTCTTCAACAAAAGTATCTAGACTCTCACAGTAGATTGAGCTATAGTCAGGTATTGCTTCGTACACCACATCTGCTAACTGGTTTTCATAGTAATATATATCCTCGTTAACATTTATTCTTGTAGTATCCGCAGCTGCTACCCACACAGTATAACCGTCGGCAGTAGATTCTTCGTATATACAGAAATCAGGGTTACGCCACTCATCCGATATTTCACAATCAAATTCCGCCATTACTTGCTTCATAGCGTGTTCCTCGTCACATCCTTCGATCCAACCTTTTTCTGCCATTCTTAGGGTAACTAACCCATCTGTTATAAACTTACTCATTACTATTATTTTTAAGGGTTTCTAATACATTCTGCATAGCTATCTTGTAGCCGTAATTCACTGCCATTTGGGTCAGTAGGTAATCCATACTACCTTGATTCGACTTAGCGAAGGCATCTAGATTTTCACGAGTTTCAGGGGTCGCAACTATACCGCGATCTAAAACTTCAAATTGACTTTCGATGTACTCTGTAACATCTGTAATTGCACTGTTAACCATAATTTACTTTATTATTTAATTAATATTCGATTTTAATATATACACAGGAACGTGTTAGGACGTGCGAGGTGTATAGCATTCCACTAACTTCTCGAGCGCTGCTTGTAACAACTTGGTTTCCACTATATTATGTGGGTCTTCTTCATTGTTAATTAATACGGAGTCTAGCTGCCAATGAACAGAATTCTCTAGTGCATCTTGTACTACCTCAGCAATACCTTGAGCTACGCTATCTATTCTTTCTTCAAGTTCTTCATAGTCTTCTGTAATTTTTTCTGCTTCAACCCACGTCATTTCGTCTACATCTCTTTCACTTTGATACTCTGCTAACTTCCTTGAAGCGAGTATCCACGGATCATACTTACTCATTACCCGGTTCTTTTATCCAATGAGCGGCAACTGTTATAGTACCTAATTCATAGTAAACATCGAAATACTGAAATTCATTTTCGGGGTCGCTTTGTCTTGTACCTAAAGTATACACTTTGGTTGGTAATGGTCCTGCGGGGAAGGGCGATTCGGTAAATACAAATCTATCGCCTTCGTTCCAATCTTTTTCTTGTTTTGCCATAATTATGATTTTATTACTGTTGGTAATGGGTTAGACACTGGTGTATAGTTTTCTCCGATGTTCATTTCTCGGTAGATTCCTCCATCTAAGATCATATCAGATCGTTTAGGGTTTACGCATTTTCCGTTGATAAAAGTGTTACCACTGATATCGATTCGGTGGTTATTATAACCGCCATCTTCTCGAAGTTCTTTACAACTTAGTTGCTCATAAAATTCTGTTACTACTGCCATTTAATTTATTTTTAGATTCAGTATTAATATATAGTTAGTGCCGTGTTAGAAATAACTTTTCATTGCACTTTCTAGTTTTGCTTTGGTTTCAATAAGTGACGTTAACTCCCTAAGCGGTAACTCTACGTCGCATTTATTCATTAGGAATTCTATCCTATTCTGGATCAACTCCAGGCACACTTCTTTCTCACATTCAGTGAGCTCTACCGTAAAACTAGCTTTAGCCATGTTTCTCTGATTATTACAAATATAGATACTGCATAGATGATAGCAAACGCGATCATTACAAGAGTCTCAAAGGTTTGAAACACTCTAGTATCGTGGGCGATGTATAGCATCCGCGCTTTAAATCTAATCCACCTCGTTGGTGTAGTCATAGTCGAGGTCTTTTAAGTATATTACTTTATCGGTATGTCGATCGTAAATCGCTTTTTGTTCCGCATCTATCGCAGCTTTTACTGCATTATCTAAAGCAGCATAATGTAAGTTAGCACCAACATAGTATATATTAGTTTCCGGGTCGGTCCAACCTCCGATACTATTATAAAAGTATCCGCCGCTTGTAAAAGGACACTCCATTTCAACCGCATCTGCAATATCTAGCCCGAGTCCTGCTTTTATACTAGGATTTTTACCTTTAAATAACTCTTGAGAAGTTACAACGTACCGGCTTTTAGCACCGCTACTCGGTAATAATTCTTTCGTAAAGTTTACTCTACAATTTACTCTGTTAACAATTCTTTGCACTAATGATATTTCTATTTCTCTCATAATTACGCTATTTTTACTTGATAATGATTCCATACACTATTGTATGCTGCTGTTTTACCTTTACTAAAAGAAGACTTCTGGCGAGTTTTAATTTTGTTCCATTGCTTATCTGTAAATGGCTGGATTAACTCTCCTCTAGATCGCTCTAATACATTTTTAAGGTGCTGTTGACCACGTAGTTTCTTTTGATTTTCTACGTACTTTTTTAATTCTTGAACATTCATGGGATATTTACTTTTAAAATTCACAATTAATATATAGATCGGTACGTGTCGGAGTGATCAACGCTAAACTTTTGTTAATAATACTCTAATATTCCGGTTAAAAACTCCTCCGCTCGCATAGATTTGTACGGATTTTCCGCACCAATATGAAACGTCAACTCTTCGTGTATAGCACAAGGTCGGTCCTCTTTCCAATCGTAGACAAAGAACTGTAAGTCTCCTACTTGCCCACCGAAATCAAAGTTTGTTTGATCTTCACCAGTATTACCATCGTAGTACTCTAGTCCTGCTGCGTCCCAGAGTCTCATTAGTTTATCGGGTGTTGTTCTGATTGTTACACCGTGAAATGAACTTGGACGATGCGTTGTTATTTCCTTTAAAATCATGTCTTTACTGGTTTTTACTTAGTTTATAAATCGCTATGTCTACTAGTAACTCCTGTTTCTGTTCCTCTGTTAGAGGTAAGTCCTGAATATAACTGAACTCTTGATATACTTCGTCTACTGTTTTATCCCAAATTTGTTCGTCAATTACCATATTATACCTCAGTTTGTTTAATTAAATCCTCTATTAAGTCTTGATATTTCTCATTACCTACTACCGTACAATTTCCATGTACAAAGTCTGTTATTGCTCTTACATAATCTCCTTCACATCCTGGTTTGTTCTTCGCTTTGAAGTACTCTATGGTATCTTCATCCCAAGTAAATCTTAGTTTTGCCATTTTATTACAGTATTAAAATTAATCTTTCTTTTATCCTTATAATATCGTCATCCGATATTTCACCTTGTAGGATCATACCTACTTCTCTGCTTGAAATTACTTCTTCAACCGATCGAGCAAAGTTCCCCCATAGTATGTCGTCTAATCTACCGGCTACTTCATTTACTTCTTCCTGCGTTAATTCTAGTTTGCTTCCCATATTAATCTATTTGTATATAGGTTAATCCTTTTCTGTTAAACCACTTTGTATACCCTTCTTGGTCTTTATCTTCATCGTATATAAACCCAAATTTACTTGGAATTTTACCGATTAAAAATGGGGTATACAGTTTATTTCCTAATAAAATCTGACCCTTCTTACTTCCTGTTTTAAACTCTTTAAATACTGACATATACTTAGATTTTTAATTAATATTCACTTTTATTATATAATAGGTTACGTGTTAGGATGTTTGAAGAGGTTGTACCGTAGTATTCTTTTCAAGATCTCTTTTCTCCTTTAAAGATACTAGATCGATGTACCCACTTGGTAGGAAATAGTACCCAAAATTTCTATCTACAAAATCCATAATATACTGTAATCTATCTAATGCATCGGGAACTAAAATTCTACTGTGAAATTCACCAGGATACACTTTACCATTATAATAGTACATTTTAGGGTGGATTTTCACCTTGTTTATTTGGTAAGATCTGTCTAATAACTGCGATTTACTTGGTAGTTTTCTAATATATCCACTCTTATAAGACCCAAATAGCCACTCTTTGTCCTGATATTTTAACGACAGGATACGGGTTCCATTCTTGATCTGAGTTTCACTCGAAACTTCGGTTAATGATAGTCCACTTTGGGTTACTACATCGACCTTGTTGTTTACTATGTTAATTACTTGCTGCATAAGGTTTAATTGGTATTTAAGGTTAATATTAATTCACTGATTTATTTCTATGTTTATAACTTGGTTAATCCACAACGTTACCTATACCCCAATCCTACACTAAAGTACTACTAATGTTTAATAGTAAAAAAGGGAAGACAGGTGTAGAGTCCAGTCTTTAGCTGTGTTTTCACTGATTTTCGGAAGGATTTGGTAAAAAAGGTGACATAGACCCCTTATTAATACTTATTACCTAGTCTCCGTCGCGTTTTCTGATCAACTTTGTTACATTATTAATATATATACCGGATCGTGTTGGAAAATACGCACCTGATCTGCCTAGATACCGTGTATAGCAATAACCGATCACCTGAGGATACCTACGTGATTATTCGTGTATAGCATTTCTTGCACTATTAGGTTACCGATTAAAAATAAAATAAAAAAGGGACCGAAGTCCCCTGATTAATTCCTATTTTTTAGTTAATAAATCTCTATGACGTAGTATTAAAGGTATATTTGTAGATTGTGACCAGTATCCATACTTTTCCCAGGCCATTTTAGTTTCTAGAAGAGGTCTCATTATGTCCAGTGCGATATCATGATCATACTGAATTGTTACCGAAGGTGTATTCTTAGTTGCCTTAGTCTTAAAGGTGATCAATTGTCTTCGTCCGTACCAACTTTTTCTGACTACGAAGTTTTGTTTTTCCATCGGTGGAAATATAGTTCTCTTTTCCTCTAAGGATAACTTACTGATAGTTTCCTGATAGATCTCTTGACTAGTTTTTACTGTTTGTACTGATTTTACTGTTGACATATAGTTTAATTTAAGTTAATATTCGTTGTTATTCAGTTTTATTATATAGATCTGATCGTGTTAAGATATTCATACCGCGTGCTCACTCGTGTATAGCATCCGATCTAGATCCATTAGGTTACCGACTAAAGGTATAATAAAAAACCCACCGAAGTGGGTTAGTATTTGTTATTTATATGAGGTGATTATTTGGTTTATTTGTTTTAGGTTTGTGTAATGGTAATGAAATAGTACTTTATCAGTGTCAATGCAGAAGACATAGAAGTCATAGAGTTTGTGGGTTGGTGAATAGTAGATTTGGAAATAAACTTTTGTTAATGGAAATTGTGGATTAGACATATTATATAGGTTTTAAATTCAGTATTAGTATATAGTTCTGACCGTGTTAAGATGTTCACTAGTGACGTAGTGCATAAGCCGCACCTCGACCCAGCTCCTGGAGTAACAGCTTAAACCTTACCCACTTCGATGCTTTGGCCTGAGCGGTATCAGGTTCAGTGGTATGAGACACAACGATCTCAGTTGCACGGTATAAACCGTTTGCGTCGTATTGTTTTACTGGTTGATACTTTAATCCGTTGTGCACTTTATAGGTTTTTGACATAATATAGATATTAAAGGTTATTATAAGGTTGTTGCTACTAAAATGATCAGGATGACCGCAGCTCCTACAGCCACCCTGATTTGGTTATTGATTTGCTCCATTACTTTTTCTTAGGCATTGTCATTAAGTCTCTGTGCCTTAAGATTAGTGGGATGTTGGTTGATTGTGACCAGTACCCATACTTGTGCCATGCATTCTTAGTCTCGAGCAATGGTCGCATAATATCCAGTGCAATATCGTGGTCGTACTCAATGGTCACAGCCGGTTGTGTTTTAGTGGGCTTGGTGGTGAACTTGATTATTTGTCTTCGACCATACCATGATTTGCGCACTACAAAATTCTGTTTAACCATTGGAGGGAAGATAGTTCGCTTCTCGTCCAGACTCATTGCCGCTATCGTTTCCTGATAGATCTCAGCCGCTGTTTTTACCACTTGTACTTCAACTTGTTCTGCTACTTTCTTGATCGCTTTCGCCATAATTTATTTAATTTAATTATTAATATTCTTGATTCACTTTTAATATATAACACCATTCGTGTTCTAATATTCGATCTGCCTTACTCGCCGGTTGTTATTAAGTAACTTACCAAACTTTCTTACACTTTTATTATATAAAACCAACCGTGTTAAGATTTCAGTAACGCAAACATAAGTGACCAAACCTCAGACCAGATCGCACACAGATCGCGTGTAACGGGCCCAAAGCCAAAGGGGGCTGGGTAAAATTATTTGACTTTCCCAATGGGACCACGGGCCTTATTTTCTATATGCAACACCCTCCCTCTATATATGACATATATTTTTTTTAAGCCCTACCCCTTCTGGTCTTTTAATAAGGTGTATTAGTGTGTGATTTATATAAATGTAAATAACAATTAAACTAATTAATATGCCTAAACAGAAACTAAGTCCTGCTGCTGCTAAGCGAAAGGCTGCTAGAGATCTCAGGTATGCCAACAGCTCTGATAGAAAAGCGAAGCGTAGGGATTCGCAAATGGCAAGACGTAAAGCTAAAAAGAAAGGTGCTTCTGTTAAAGGTAAAGACTTTGATCATAAGACTAGGACTTTTAAGAGTGTGAAAAGCAACAGAGGGAACGGCGGAAAGGGAACAAAAAAAGAAAGTGGTGCTAATTATAAGGTACCAGCAAAAAAGAAGTAAGCAAATTAAATCAATTATATTAAATTAAATTAAATCAAATGGAATTTAACAATCCAAGTTTAACAATTAAGGAAATCTCAAGGGGTCAAACAGGGCGTGATGCTCTAATGAATGGAATTAACGAATTAGCAGACACTGTGAAGAGCACATTGGGTGCAGCCGGTAGAACGGTTATTTATCAGGATGGTACTGGTAAGCCGTTAATCACAAAGGATGGTGTAACTGTAGCTGAGGCTACTATTTTATGGGACCCAATTGAGAACATAGGCGCTGACCTGGTAAAAGAGGCAGCAAGCCTAACGGTTAAAGAAGCCGGGGATGGTACTACTACTGCAACAGTGTTAGCACAAGCATTGATACAAGAATGTGATGCAGCATTGAAGTCTAACCCGTTATTAACCATCAGGGAGTTAACAAAAGACATTAATGAGGGTTTAAGTGACGTTGTGGCTCAACTGAGTGAAATGTCTAGGGAAGTAACAGGAGCAACCTTAAGTGATGTGGCTACTATATCTGCCAATAACGATGTTCCCTTAGGTGAATTAATATCAGAAGCATATAACGCTGCTGGCGTTAACGGGGATGTTATTATGAAAGATAGTGTAGATGAAACTACTTTTGTAGAGACCGTGAAAGGAATGCGTATTGAGTCGGGCATTAAAAGCCAGTACTGGAGAACGAACATCGAAAAAGAAACAGCTGAGCTAGAGAACCCGTACGTTCTATTATTAACTAGTCCACTAAACAATATAAGAAAGATACAGAATATATTAGAACACTGTATTAAACAAAATAGACCACTACTTATTATAGGTGAGTTAGAACAACAGCCCTTAGCAACGTTGTTGTCAAATAAGGTTAAGGGAGTAATAAAGGTTAATGTAATTGATTGTCCAGGTTTTGGAAAGACCAAACAAGACACCGTTGATGACGTTGCTTTCAGAACAGGGGCTACTCCCATAAGCGAAGCTTTGGGCGACGATTTTGATTTTATCGATATCTCTTTCCTAGGGGAGGTTGATCAAGCCGTTACAGACTCAATGAGAACTGTAATTCAAGTTAAAGGAGTAGAAGGTACAGAAGAAAGAATTCAGGGTGTAAGAGATAAGATTAAGGGTGAAGAAAACCCATACATTAAAAAGAAATTAGAAGAAAGAATTAACATACTTGCGGGTGCAGTATCTATCATCAACGTAGGTGCTGAGTCTAAGATTGAGTTGAAAGAAAAGAAAGATAGGATAGAAGATGCGATGTACGCAGTGAAAGCTGCAATTAAAGAAGGCATTGTACCTGGTGGAGGTATTGCATTATTAAATGCTTCTTACGCATTAACTAATACCGATGCACCTTTAAAATTAGGAACGGGTGTCCTTGCGAATGCAATTCAAGCACCATTTAAGACAATACTCGCGAATGCAGATATATTATTATCGGATCCAGTACTCGGACAATTACAAAGTGACCCTGGAAAAGGGTTAGATGTAATTTCCGGCGAAATTGTGGATATGGTAGATGCTGGGATTATAGATCCTGTGTTAGTTACCAAAACAGCTTTAAAGAATGCTGTAAGTGTTATTACAACAATCATCTCAACAGATGCAATTTTATCTAATAAAATAAATCCAAATCAGTAATGCAAGCACTAAATTTTCACATAGTAATAGATCCAATAAAGAAAAAAGAACATAAGGTAGCAGGTGGGTTACAGCTCTCTCAAGAGTTAGATAAGGAACTTAGATATCTAACCGGAAAGGTAGTGTCCGTCGGTGGACGCGTTATCAAAGAAATGCAGGGAGAACCAGTACAAATCGAGATAGGGGATATCATTCATTATGATAGACACGCAGGTCATGAGGTCCGATGGACAGACGACCAACCCCTCAAGGTATTAAAACTGGGTGACTTAGTTGCTATCGAGAAATAATAGTTATGTCGAGGAGAATAGAGGCATCAACTATAAAGGAGATACAGTTGTTTAAGTATTACAGGCTCATACGTAAATGGGCTTGTAAAACTTACGACTTAAAAGAAGCAGATCTTGAATTACTGCTTTATTTAGATTGCGAAAAACATTTTACTAGAAACGACTTTATTAAAGGTGTACATATTTACTCTTGGGATAAAAGTCGCTGGGATCGATTAAGAAGTGGGGGCTGGATTGATGTTTGGCGTCAGAGAAACAGAACATCGAGAAAATATACAATATATAAGACTTCATTCAAAGCGCAACAGCTTATTATGAGGATATTCAGAATTTTGCTTGGTGAAGAGGACGTACCTTCAAGCGAAAGGAATGTTTTTTACAAAAATAAGACTTACACTGACAAAGTAATGAATAAAGCAATGGAGGATATGAAAAATGATCCAACCAGATAAAAATAAAAATTATGAGTACAAATCCTAAATTAAAAAAGAATGGTGGTAAAGGCACGCAGGTAGGGAACTTCCTACGGTCTATAAACTTTAAAAAAGGAGCGGATGTAGTGTCTAACCTAATCACAGGGAATATTGCCGGAGCATTTGACGTTATAGCGGATAAAGATAATGGAATGTCAGATGCAGAGCGAGACTTTGCGCTAACCGTTATGAAATTAGATATTGAAGAGATGAAAGGTGTTACAGGGAGATGGTCTTCAGATATGAAATCTGATTCTTATCTTTCTAAAAATGTTAGGCCTTTAACGTTGATATTTTTAACGATTACTACTATGATACTAATCTACCTGGATTTTTACCACGGAACAGAACTCGATGTACCCAATGAGTGGATTGAACTTTTAAAGTCATTGCTACTTGGTGTTTACATCGCATACTTCGGTTCAAGAGGGATAGAGAAGTATAAAGCAATAAGTAAATAAACAAATAAGAAATTATGCCAAAAATACAATCGTACGTTGTAAAGACATCTACGCTATCCGCAAGAGATAAATGGATAGGGACCGACTCTTCTGGTAGTGTAACTAAAAACTTCACCCCAGAGGGTATGGCTACGTTTATCAACGAGACTGATTTTGTGACTATAGCAGGACAATCTGTATTTAGTTGGCAACAGAGTGCAGGGGACCGTGAAGATGGCTCCATATCCTTAGTTGGTTTTGGTGGAGACGGAGACAACCTCGCAGACCTAACTACAATGTTAATATCTGATAAAACTATAGGAGATAGTCGTATTATAGATTACTTAACCGCTATAGTAGGCCAAAATGTTATAATGGTAGAAGTAAATGAGCCAAACAATTTTGTTATAGCTACTTTAACAGGGGTAACACCTAATACCACGTACATCGGCTTTAATGATTTGACCTGGGATGTAACAATGGCGAATGGGCTTATTAATGGCGCCGGAAATTATGTATTAGCAAACTTCAGTGGGAGTAATGTTGATACGCTGGACTCAGTGACTAATAGGGGCGCAATAACAAGCAATAGTCTCACAACTGGCGGTTTAACCTCTACAGGAGATTTAAACGTCTTAGAAAGCGCTAAAACAACTTTATCTAATGACGTAGAGATAAAAGATAGTTTTCCACTAATAAATAGTGATCAAACAGGTACTCCAACAGAAGACGCTGGTATTACAGTAAATAGAGGTGACTCAGACTCAAGAAGTATAAAATGGTCAGAATCTACTAAAAAATGGCAGATTGAAAAAAGCACTAATAACTGGTCGGCAATAGGTGTTGAATTTGAACATGATCAAGGGATGCCTTCCCCAGTATGGAGTATACAACATAATCTAGATAAATATCCTAGCTGTGTCGCTGTTAGTTCTAACGGAACAACAGTTATAGGTGAGGTAAAGTTTACAGACAGAAACAACTTAACATTAATCTTTAGCTCTTCTTTTTCTGGGAAGGCTTTTCTAAATTAACAAAAAATGGCAGAAATTAAATATCTAGCAAGTCTAGATTTATCACAAAATGAATTAATAAGAGCGGTAGTTCAAAACCTACCAACAGTAGATGCACCTACCTCTCCTAATGATGGTCAAATATACTGGGATACAACTGTTCATACTTTATATGCATGGAGTAGTAATAGTAATTCTTGGATTGACTTGGGGAGTGATGGTATAACAAACTTAGAGTATGTCGCAGCAGTATCTCAAGGTACTATAACTTCGGACACTGGGGACAACGCAACTATCCCATTAGCGGATGGAACAAATGCAGGTTTATTCTCAGCAACAGAAAAAACTAAATTAGGGACTATTGAGACTAGCGCTAAAGATGACCAAGTTGCAAGCGAAGTTCCTTCAACTGCATCTGGTAACTTAGTAGCCACAAATGTACAAGATGCATTAGATGAATTACAAGGGAGTATAGATACTCTTGACGCAGAAACAAACAACTTAACCATTACTCATAATGTAGGAGATGTAGATGTGGCTATAGAAAATGGAACAGACATTACTATTCAAGCAGCATCTTTAACTCAAGCAGGGGTTATGACTAAGGATCAAGCTACAAAGCTAGAAGGGATTGATGCAGGAGCAGCAACAAACGTAACTACAAACTTACTTACAGACCAAACATATGCATCTCAAGTTATTATTGAGTCAAGTGATGGTAATGATGCAACTATTACTTCAGCAACTCAAAGTGTTGCAGGTGTTATGTCTGCGACAGATAAGGCAAAGTTAGATGGTATTGAAGCTAACGCTAAGGATGACCAGAACGCTTCTGAAGTACCTTCAAGCGCAAGTGGTAACCTAGCATCAACTAACGTACAAGATGCCTTAGAAGAGCTACAGGGAGATATAGATAGTATAAACGCAATAGCGTCTCAAGACTTAGGTATTACCCATAACGCAAGTACTGTAGATATTGCTATTGATAATGGTGACGATATCACTTTACTTGAAGCTACAACTAATGATGCGGGTG
>ERZ1039804.1496-NODE-1496-length-13190-cov-20.761325_pt1 | contig 13190 bp, 12 predicted proteins | sample MGYA00383089_ERZ1039804 | MGnify/ENA primary metagenome ERZ1039804 (study PRJEB29581, sample SAMEA5548359) | metagenome | biome: marine; feature: coastal; material: water | depth 1 m | study: Short-term variability in the microbial, nano- and picoplankton...
GGTAACTGCAATGACGGTAATGGATTAACAACAAGATTAAATTGAGTTGAACCATAACATTGTGAAAAACCGTTCTGTTGTACACGAACATAAATTGTTTGTTGGTTGATCATCGTGTTTAAATAAGGGCTTGATAAAGGGTTTGACATAGTATCAACATCTTCTAAAGAACTATAATAACTTACTGTAAAGTCTATTGGATCTTGTCCCCCTAATATAATATTATCATATTCTGAAAAGTCAAAAAGTGTGAATCCGTCATTGTCATCGTCACAAACGTTTAGCTCTGGAGGAGGAATAGCTAGAGCCATCGGATCAACAATTAAATTAAATAAAGCTGTATCTGAATAAGAAAAACAATCAGGATCATTGATGCTCTCTACACGAACGAAAATAGGTTGAGGATTTATTGTATTTGTATAAGGACTAGTAAGATTTGCAGAAGATGAAGCTGCATCAACTAAAGATGTATGATACGTCACAATATATAAATCAGTTGCCTGGCTACCCAATATATCTAATGATAGGTCCTCTAAATTAAATTCTTCAGTGCCATCGTTTAAAAAGTCATCGCAAGAGATCACATCCATTACTTCGTTTATATCTGGACCATCACTAAGACTAATTTCAAAAGATGCTGTTTGATAACAATTTCCAGAAATTGCATCTTGAATTCTAACATATATAACTTCGGGATTTGTACTGTTTGAATAATTGTTCGGGATACCAATAGTGCTAGTATTATTTTCTGCATCTATTTCACTCATATGATAACTGATCACATAATCTGTTGAAGAAAGGCCTCCCAAAACATACTCGTTGTTTAAAGTTAAATCAAATGTATTTCCAGGAGAATTACAAATAATAAGGTCTTGAACATTTGAGATTTCTAATGGAGATGGTATAAACTCAACAAAAACAGTATCTGAAACAACACAATCTTCATTATAAATTATGTCAGCTGTGTAGTTACCACCTTCGGTTACATTGAGTACTGAGCTTATTTCATCAGGGATTACCTCGCCGTCAAGATACCAAACATGTAAAGCAGCGGGAAGCTGTGTATCAAGAATTGCTGTTTCACCATAACAAAGTGCATTTCCAGACTCAATTGTAATGTCGTCTCCAATACTACCTCCAACCTGAAAACTTCCAGCTTCTAAAAAAACTGCGGAATCATAATTAGTATCTCCATCGTCAGCGATTACTAACTTAATTGTGTACTGGTTGTATGGAATTACTTCGCTTTGTGCTACCATACTAACAGTATGTCCTCTAAAATCCGTTGGACTTTGATTTGTCGGCAAACCAGTATCTCCATAATAAGCCCCAAAATAAGATTCATTTGAAGATGCACAGCTTGAATTATAAGTATTATCTCTAACTGATAAAACAGAAATAGGGTCCGTAGTTTCAGGGACAATAGCTAAATTAGTGGTAGCTCCAGTATTAACATCTGTTAGTAAAAATGCAAATGCATCTGTAAAAGTACATTGAAAAGTGCCATATTCTTCCGATGCGAATAAAAAATTAAAGCTGATATTTTCTGAATAAGGGGTGAAATCAAATTGAATATAAGTGGCATTGTTAGTGTCTCCAGCAATTAAATCTGGAATGGCATTCTCTAAATCTATATCTCCAGGCCAATCAAAGCTTCCTTCCCCAATTGTTCCTTGTTCAGGACCTTCTGCTGACATGGCGTTTCCTGTTGATAAGATAATTCCTTCCGTAAAAGGGAAGTTTTCTCCATTACTCGAAAAATATGCAATCCCATTGGTAGAGCCAAAATCAGAGCCAGTAGAAGTTTCAATACTAGATACGTCAGCACATGGAGAATCAATCAAAACGTCCTCAACTAATTCAGTCATTGTAAAAGTAGTATCATCAACTTCAATATAATCACCCAAAACTTGAACTGTCAATGTGGTCTCATCAAAACATCCAAATGGATTGGTATCCATAATTGTCAAAGTAACAGTAAATGTTCCTATTGTATTAAAAGTATGATCTACTAAAGTGCCATTTGCGGAAGTTCCATCACCAAAGTCCCAATCATAGCTGGCTCCTGTACCGTCAATTGAGAAATTTGCATTACCCTCAAAACTTACGTTATCCCCTTGGTTTATTACTAGTACACCTGTGGGGCTAATCTCCGGCACAACATTTTCGATAAGTGCTTCGATATCTTGACAAGGTGATTCACATAGTATATTAGCTTCGAAGCCTGCCAAATTAACTCCGCCATTTGTAACAAATCTTAACGTCAAACATCCTGAAGTATTAGATGCAGTGATGGTTCCTATGGTCTGTGTTCCAGAATATGTCCCAATTATTGGATCTGATGTTGTAGAACCATTGTATATCGTTAACTCATCAGCACCACCTCCTTGAGTTGTGAACGAAATAAACTCTAAGACAGTTGATGTTCCTCCTCCGTCTGGACATATTGTTAGCGTAAAGTCTTCATTGCTAGAATAGTTACCCAAATTACCACCAGAATCATATAAAACACCTTCGCATTGATTAAAAGTACCATTAGTCATATTAATATTGGAACTTGATGACGTACAGTTAATGGTATCAATAAGAATTTGGTTTTCAATAACGTTTAAGTAGGCTTGAACATCTGTTAATTGTTGTTCTGTGAACATGTACATACAAGCGTCATCAGTGTAATCCATGTAATTCATTGTTAGCGCCTTTTCTCCAGCCTCACATCCGTCTATTGAACCAGGTGCTGGGCAGCTATAATTTGCTGAACTAATATTTGGAGTATCTGTAAAGCCGTCATCAGTTGAACAGCTCCCTGAAAAGGTGTGCTCTAAACTGAAAAAATGTCCAAGCTCATGGGTTAAAGTCCGACCTAAATTATAAGGAGCACTAGAGGTGTAACCCGCACAACCAGATGCCGACGAACCAATAGCAAAAGTATTTAAAACTACACAGGCCCCAGCAGCTATATTCCCCCCAAGTGGAGAATGTCCTAGCTCAGTTGCGCCTGCATCTTTAACAAGGATGTTTAAATATCCTGCCCAATTAGGGTCTCTCTCATTTGTGCCTTCTTCAAAACCATAGCCTATAGTTACAGCGCGTCCGCCTTCAACTAGGTCTGGGTCAATAAAATTTCCAGAAACATCTGTAGGATGGTTTTGAGTCGCTATACAAAATTGAACATCAAGAAAACCTGACAATGTGTTTGGATAAAGATCACTATTTGTATTCCAGTTTGATATATCGTCATTGACCCCTTGATAATCTGCATTAACACGATCAATTTGATCTTGAGCTAACGCTTCTAAACAGGCTCTATCTGCTTCATCTGCTTCAGGAAAATGGACAGCTACAGGAATGAATAAAGTATTCATTTGTCCAGAAGCGTTAAGTCGTACAGATAGTTTTTCTGCCTTAAATCTACGCTGGTTGGCGGTATATTCTTTAAGTCGTACTGGATCTTGTTTTACAGACTCCATATAAGCTTCCATTCCGCAAGTACGTCCCTGGGCACTCAAACTTGAGCCAAAACAGAACAATGCTAGAAATAAAAGTAAAAAATGTCTCAAAATAAAAAGCATAAGGATCAAATATAGAGATTTGTTTTGTTTAAAAATTGTACTTCATTAAAAAAGAATTTAAAGTCCTAAACAGTTTCAAAAAATCAAAATCTTCTATTTTGTTTACTACCTTTACAAAAAATATGAAAATGAAAAATTTCACTATATCTGTTCACCAAACATCTAACCCAAAGATTATAAAATTTGAAGCAAATTCATTTTTAACAAAATATGAGAGTTTTGAATATTCTAATATTGATGAAGCAAAAAATTCCCCATTAGCACAGCAACTTTTTTATCTACCTTTTGTGAAAAAAATCTATGTCTCTGGAAACTTTATTGCTATTGAGCGTTATGACATCGTAGAATGGATTGATGTGCAAAAAGAAGTTAGTGAACAAATTGAGAATTTCCTAAATGAGGGTGGTGCGGTTATAATAAATACAGATAAGAATAAAAATCCCATAACCGTTTATGCAGAAAGCACACCAAATCCTGCAGTTCAGAAATTTGTAGCAAACAAAAAATTAGTAGCTCAAACTTTTGAATTTATTTCTATCGAAGAAGCCAAACTGTCTCCTTTTGCAACTGCCTTATTTCAGTTTCCATTTGTTAAAGCGGTATTTATTGATAAAAATTACGTTTCTATAACAAAGTATGATATTGTTGAGTGGGAATCTATCACGCTTGAACTAAGAGAGTTTATAAAATCCTATGTTGAGCAAGGAAAAGAAATGCTTTTAGCTTCAGCTGCAGAAACTTTAAATAAAACTACTACGCAATTAGACACTTCTTACGAGACACTAGATGATACTTCAAAAGAAATAATTAATATTTTAGAAGAGCACATTAAACCAGCTGTTGCTAGCGACGGAGGAAACATTTTGTTTGAATCCTACGACTCAGCTACAAAAACAGTAAAAGTTATTTTACAAGGAGCTTGTAGTGGTTGTCCGTCTTCTACTTTTACATTAAAAAGTGGTATTGAGGCTATGTTAAAAGAAATGTTAGCTGGAAGAGTGGAAATTGTAGAAGCTATAAACGGGTAGTTAACTGAAAGAGCTTGAGTTATTAAAAAAGTTAGAAATTTTTTTCCCTATTAGGCTACCTATTGCGACGCCCATACCTCCCATACGGACTCCGCAGTAAACATGTTCAGAAAGCTGTTTAATAATAGGTTTTTTTTTGGAACCAACCCCCATAATACCAGACCAACGTTGCTCTATCTCATAGTTTGTTTCTGGAAGTATCGTGTGTGTCAATAGGTTCTCAAGTGATTGTTGAATCTTTTTAGTTTGAGCTAACTCAGTAGTAGTCTCGCCTTCAATATCTAAGTTTCTTCCACCCCCTAAAAGAATTCGATTATCTATATTCCTAAAGTAATAATACCCAAAATCTAAATGAAAAGTACCTTTTATATGTAGGTTGTCGATTGGCTTTGTGATTAAAACCTGAGCCCTTGCTGGCTGAACATCCTCATTTATTAATTGCTTGGCAAACCCATTTGTAGTGAAAATTAACTTTGAAGCTGAAAGCTCAAAACGGCTCGTTTGAATTGAAATTTTGTCCGAATGCTCAAAATACCTTTCAACCTTTGTATTATTTAAAATAATGACACCTAATTCTTGAACTCTTTTTATCAGTACTTGCATCATTTTTCCCGTATCAATTTGACCCTCAAATTGGTTTCGTATATATTGATTTTGAATTCTATGGAAATTAAAGTGATTAGAAATATTCGAAAATACATCCCCCTTAAAAATAGGTTTCAATAGTGAGTTTATCTCTTTCATTTTTTGAGAACAAGTATCAAACAAAAGTTCATCTTTTTCCAAAAACAATTCATAACCTCCTAGCTGCTGATAGCAAAGAGCATCATCTCCTAAAGTAGTTCTCAACAAGTTTAATCCTTTGTGACGTTGACTAACAAGTTCAATAACTTCAGATTCAGAATGAGATTCGAGGTCTTTTAAAATCTCGCTTAAACTACCAAAACAGGCAAAACCCGCATTTTTAGTGCTTGCTCCCTGCGGGAAAAGTCCTTTTTCAAGAATTATTATTTTGGTATTTGGTTGTTTTATTTTAAGGTGAAGTGCAGTACTCAATCCGACAATTCCACTGCCAACAACCACATAATCGACATTGGTTAACCAAGTTTTTTGTTCCCAATAGGATAAATTCATAGTTAAAACTACAATTTTTTTTAACGAAAATGATAACGGATTGGACATAAAAAACTCCAAATTAAAATTCGGAGTTTTTTTTATTTAAAGTTTATTAATGGGCTTCATTTCAAAGTCTTCCATGAACTTAGTAGTATAATTTCCAGCAATATATTCTGGATGATCCATTAACTGACGGTGAAATGGAATTGTGGTTTTAATACCCTCAATTACAAACTCATCTAGAGCACGTTTCATTTTGTGAATCGCTTCCACTCTTGTTTGAGCTGTTGTGATTAATTTCGCGATCATTGAATCATAATTGGGTGGAATAGTGTAACCTGCATAAACATGAGTATCTAGTCTCACTCCGTGACCCCCAGGTGAGTGTAAAGTTGTTATTTTTCCAGGTGATGGTCTAAAGTCATTGAACGGATCTTCTGCATTAATTCGACATTCTATAGAATGCAAACTTGGAAGGTAGTTTTTTCCCAATATTGTAACCCCTGCTGCCACTAATATTTGCTCACGAATAAGGTCAAAATTAATAACTTGTTCTGTTATAGGATGCTCAACTTGAATACGAGTATTCATTTCCATGAAATAAAAATTCCGGTGTTTATCAACCAGAAATTCAACAGTCCCTGCTCCTTCGTATTTAATGAATTCTGATGCCTTAACCGCTGCTTCACCCATTTTTTTTCGTAATGCTGTTGTCATAAAAGGAGATGGCACTTCTTCTGTTAATTTTTGGTGACGACGCTGAATTGAACAATCTCTTTCTGACAAATGACAAGCATTTCCTTTAGAGTCTCCTATGATTTGAATTTCAATATGACGTGGTTCTTCAATGAGTTTTTCCATGTACATATCATCATTTCCAAAAGCTGCTTTAGATTCTTGACGTGCAGAATCCCATGCATCTTTTAGGTCTTCTTTATTCCATACGGCACGCATTCCTTTTCCTCCACCTCCGGCAGAAGCCTTTAGCATTACGGGATATCCGGTTTTCTTAGCGATTACCTTACATTCTGCAAAAGTTTCAATAACACCTTCACTTCCAGGAACACAAGGTACCCCTGCTAATTTCATCGTTGCTTTTGCATTAGCCTTGTCTCCCATTCGATCAATCATTTCTGGAGTAGCTCCAATAAATTTGATACCATGTTCTTCACATATTTTTGAAAAGCGCGCATTTTCAGATAAAAAGCCATAACCAGGGTGAATCGCGTCTGCGTTAGTAATTTCTGCTGCAGCAATAATATTAGATATTTTGAGGTAGGATTCGCTGCTGGCTGCTGGGCCAATACAAACAGCTTCATCTGCAAATTTAACGTGGAGGCTTTCAGAATCCGCTGTTGAATAAACAGCAACTGTTTGAATACCCATTTCTTTGCACGTTCTTATAACTCTTAGGGCTATTTCACCACGATTGGCTACTAGTATTTTTTTAAACATAACTTATGAGCTTTTAAAATGTAAAATTCCAAATTCTACAAATAGGATTTGTTATGGAATTTTAAAATAAGGTTATGATGGATCTACTAAAAATAATGGCTGATCAAATTCAACTGGAGACGAATCATCTACAAGAACTTTAACAATCTTTCCAGTTATTTCAGATTCAATTTCATTAAATAATTTCATCGCCTCAATAACACAAAGAATATCTCCATCAGAAATTGACTGACCTACTTCAACAAACAAAGGTTTATCAGGTGAAGGTCTTCTGTAAAATGTTCCAATTATAGGAGATTTAATTGTAATGTATTTAGAGTCCTCTGCAGGCGGTGCTGGAACTTTTGATTCTTGGGCTTGAGGCACCTCAATAGGAACTGCAGGAGCTGCTGGCAACTGAGTAGCGGGAGCAGTTACTAACTGCTGCACAGTAGTGGCACCTGTTGGACCTGTTTTGATAGTGATTTTAAAATCATCTGTTTCTAATTTCACTTCACTTGTACCTGACTTAGCTACAAATTTAATTAAATTTTGAATTTCTTTTAAATCCATAATTATAGTTTTTAGTGTTTAATTATTTTTTTTAGAATTGTAAGCCCATTTCAAATAAACGGAACCCCAATTAAACCCGCCACCAAAGGCAGCAAATATTAAATTGTCTCCTTTTTTTAATTTAGATTCAAAATCACTTAGTAACAATGGTAATGTTCCAGAAGTGGTATTTCCGTATTTTTCAATATTCATCAATACCTTTTTTGGGTCTAAATTAATCCTATTAGCTGTAGCGTCTACAATACGTTTGTTCGCTTGATGAGCTACTAACCAATCTACCTTGTCGTTTTCTAAGTTATTTCGATCTAATATTTTTTCTGTAGCATCTGCCATGTTAAAAACTGCATTTTTAAAAACAGTCTTACCATCTTGGTAAATAAAATGATTTTTTTTCTTAAGGGATTCATCTGTAATTGCATTGGATGAGCCACCATGAGTACCTCGCAAGAACTCTCTTCCTGTACCATCACTCCTCAAATACTCATCTTGAATTCCTAAGCCTTCATTATTAGCTTCAAAAAGAACAGCACCTGCACCATCTCCAAATATTATACATGTGGCTCTATCCTCATAATTAATCATAGACGAATTTTTATCAGCTCCAATTAAAAGAACTTTTTTATAAATCCCTGATTCAATGTAACGAGCAGCAATTGACATTCCAAACAAAAAGCTAGAACATGCTGCATCGATATCAAAAGCAAACGCATTTATTGCCCCAATTTCCGAAGCAGTATATGCTGAGGTTGAAGCAGCTTTCATATCCGGAGTTGCAGTAGCAACAACAACGAGGTCTATTGTCTTTGGATCTATATTGTTTTTTTTGATTAGGCTTGTTGCAGCTTGTATAGCCATGAAGGAAGTGCCCTTGTTATCACCTTTCAAAATTCGGCGTTCTTTGATGCCTGTTCTAGTAGTAATCCAGTCGTCGTTGGTATCAACCATTGTTTCCAATATTTGGTTGGTTAATATGTAGTCTGGGACATATCCTCCGACAGCAGTTATTGCAGCTGAAATGTTAGTCATATAAAATTTTAAAAATAGTGATTTGAATCAATAATGATCAAAAACAATCAAAAAACGTGTCAAAAATACTCATTTTTGGTTAAAATAAGCCATTAAGTTGTTTTTTTTAGGATTGATATAAATAAAGCTTAAAACAAAAAAAACGCTCCTGCAGAGCGTTTTTTTTTAATTTTTTAAATAGTTATGTTATGCAGCATTTTCTTCAACTGTAGTAGTATCTACCAAGACTTTTCCTCTGTAATATAATTTACCTTCATGCCAGTGAGCTCTATGGTACAAGTGTGCTTCTCCAGTTGTTGGGCATGTAGCAATTTGAGGTGTAGTAGCCTTGTAATGGGTACGTCTTTTATCTCTTCTAGTCCTTGAGATCTTTCTTTTAGGATGTGCCATTTTCTATATTATTTATCCGTTATTAATTTTTTTAATTTCTCCCAACGAGGGTCTATGTCTTCTTTAATGGTGGAATTCTTTACGCTTTTTGGGCTTAAATCTTCTAATCTTTTTAATATATCTGAGTCTAGTGTCCCGTCTTCAACTCCAGGATGAACCCTTTTTTGAGGAAGTGAAAGTACAATTAATTCATAAATATAATGAGCAACATTAATTTCATATTCACCATGAGGTAGAATTAAAATCTGATCATTTTCGTCGTTATACTTATCTCCAAAATTTACAACTAAATTAAAACTAGCGCGTAATTTTTCGTTGTAGCTTTCGTTGGTTAAATCACAGTTAACATTCACTGAACCATTAGCCAGGAAATTTAACTCTAAAAATGATGACTTTTTTACTAAGTTGACATCAACAATGATGCTAACATTATTAAAATCATCATACTGAAAATACTCAAAGAACTTGTAATCTATCTCAAATTTATAAATATGCTCACCCACTTTTAGACCTACAAATTGTATATCGAATGCTTTAAGCGGATTCATTATTTCAAATATTTAAGCTTGCAAATATATAAAATTTTATTTAGGCTTGGTATATAGGGGCTTATTTTTTATTGTATGTTTTTTTAGATTGCTTTCTTAAAGGATTTGATGTTAATTTTTGATTCATCTTTCGATTTCTGAAAATTGAAATAGCTGTATAAATAGCTTCTTTAAATGAAGAGATATCGGCTATTCCCTTTCCTGCAATTTCGTAAGCAGTGCCATGATCAGGTGAGGTTCTTACTTTACTCAATCCTGCTGTAAAATTAACACCATTGCCAAAAGCCAAAGTTTTAAAAGGAATCAAACCTTGGTCATGATAAGTTGCTAGAACGGCATCAAAGTTTTTATAATTTTTTGAACCAAAAAAACTGTCTGCCGAGTAAGGTCCGTAAACTAATACTTTACCTTTATTTTTTATTGCTTCTAAAGAGGGTCTAAGGATTTCATCGTCTTCAAAGCCGATAACTCCATTGTCTCCAGTATGAGGGTTAATTCCTAAAACAGCAATTTTAGGCAGTCGTATATTAAAGTCTTGGACTAAGGAATTGTAAATAATTGAAATTTTATTTTCAATTGACTCTGGAGTAATGTATTTGGAGACTTCGCTCACTGGAACATGATCAGTTAATAGCCCTACTTTAAGGCCGTCAGAAACCATAAACATCAAACTATCCCCTTCAAGCTCTTGTGCTAGATAATCGGTATGGCCTGGAAATTTGAAATCGTCTGATTGTATATTATGTTTATTAATCGGTGCTGTTACTAAAACATCTATTTGGTCGTCTTTCAGGTCTTTAACTGCTGCCTGAAGCGATTTAATGGCGTAAGATCCAATTAATAAATCTTCCTCTCCAAAGTTAATTTTAACATCATCTTTCCACGCAGTAACAACATTTACTTTGGATTCAATGGCTTGTTCTGCATTTTGAATACTTGTGAAGCTAAGTGAACTTTCAAAGTGTTTTTTAAAAAAAGAAATTGTTTTTACAGAAGCATAAATTACAGGGGTACAAAATTCTAGCATTCGACTGTCTTCAAAAGTCTTGACTACCAATTCCCCTCCAATGCCATTTAAATCTCCTATAGAAATTCCTAATTTTATTTTTTCTTCTTTTTCCATTAAAAGTGCTGTGTTGTTTGTAATTTTGAATTTACGAATTTAACGAATTAAAAGCATGTTTACGGGTATTATTGAAGATTTAGGAATTGTAAAAAATATAGTAAAGGAGAATGACAACTTACATTTAACGATTCAAAGTGTACTTGCTCCAGGGTTAAAAGTAGATCAGAGTGTATCTCATAATGGGGTGTGTCTGACCGTTATTGCGCAAACGGACGCTGACTATACCGTTACTGCAATCAAAGAAACCTTAGAAAAAACTAATATTAATTCATTGAAAATTGGAGCGACTGTAAACTTAGAGCGTGGTCTAAAGCTTGGTGCGCGGCTAGATGGTCATATGGTCCAGGGACATGTAGATCAAATTGGAAACTGTACAGCAGTTGAAAACAAAAACGGAAGTTGGATATATTCTTTTAAGTATGATGCATCTGTTGGCAATCTTACCATCGAAAAGGGGTCTATTACTGTGAATGGTGTGAGCCTGACGGTTGTAAACTCCAAAGATGGCGAATTTAGTGTAGCAATTATTCCTTACACCTACGATCATACGAACTTTAATAGCTTTGAAGAGGGTACTATAGTTAATCTTGAATTTGACGTCATTGGAAAATACGTAGCCCGTCTTCACGCCAATCGCTAAGCTATTTACTCAATTTATGGTTCTGAATTTTTAGCAATTCTTTTATATCAGATAGTAATTGAATATCTGCAGGGGTCACTACTGTCATGTCTTTGACATCGTCCGCTCTTCTTTTGAGTTTATTAATAAATTTAACTACTACGAATATGGTGAAGCCAACAATTATAAAATCTAAAATAGTTTCTGCAAATAATCCGTAATCGATAGATACTTGGCTGGTTTTATCTGTTTGAGTTCTTAAGATGAGTTTTTTTTCTTGAAAATTAATCCCATCAGACATAAGCGATAATGGAGGTAAAATAATATTTTTTACTAACACATTAACAACGGAATTGAAGGAAGCGCCTATAATAATTCCAATAGCCATGTCAAGCATGTTACCTTTGACTACAAAGTCTTTAAATTCTTTTATTAGTTTCACTTTTATATTTTTTAATGGTTTAATTACTTATCAAAAGTAGAGCTATATTTTCACATGTTGATTGTAAAACATTAGAATCAAATTTCACAATTATAAATTGTCGGCTAAAAAGGTTTTACTCGTTCTCATTTCTAAACCCAAAAAACATATTACCATCAAATTTTTAGCTAAATTAAGGAGCATTTTAAGCAAATAATACACGTCTGTTAACCAAGATTTAAATAAGATTTTTATTAATATTAAATATTAAATTCTTACATTTAAAGAAATAATTTTAAATTTATTCTCATGGATAAAGCATCAATTTTAGCTCAGCTTATCGTTTCGATCTCAGTTATTAGTGTCTGGGTTTTCCGCTACGACAACATCGTTTTAGAATTCAAACAGTATGGAATTTCTAATTTGTTGAGAAACATAGTTGGAGCTTCTAAGATCTCCTTAGCTACAATTTTAATTTTGGGGATTTGGTATACGGAACTTCTTATAATTTCTTCTTTGTTAATGGCTTTTCTAATGATCTGTGCACAATTTTACCACATTAAAGTAAAAAATCCATTGCTAAAATATATCCCTTCTTTTGTTCTTTTGGTACTGTCATTATTTATCGCAGCCGTAAACTATGGCCTAGTATAACGAATGGATATAAACAAAATACTGCTAGTTTTTTCTGCTATTTCTTTTATATTTTATGGGATTACTTCTTTTTTTTCAAAAAGAATGGTTTCAGAATATTCCCGTTGGGGATATAGCAATCAACGAATTTTGTTAGGTTTCGTTCAGATGATGGGAGGAATTGGATTACTTGCTGGGATCAATAATAGTATTATACTTTCCTTAGTGTCATTCTTATTAACTTTTATGATGATTACAGCAGTTTTTGTTAGAATAAAAATAAAAGATTCATTTACAAATATGTTTCCAGCTATATTTTATTGCGCATTAAATTTTATTATATTCTACAATTCTCTAAGCTAAAAACTTATTAATTTAAAAAGCCTCTTTATTTACTAGCATACACACCCAAACTATAACGCAAATACTTACAAACATTGAAAAATAAAGTACAATTTGATTGGCATCCATAAGCTAATTATTTGTGTCTAATTTATTAAAACTTTAACGAAAATGCTAAAAAACAACTGAATATTTATTTTTTGTTAGTTGTCTGAAGTAATGTTTTTCTTACTAAATTTGCCATGTACAAATATAATCTTACTTATAAATTTTATTCGTAAGTATTTGTAATTCAGGTGTTTATTAAAAAAGGGGATGTAGCTCAGTTGGCTAGAGCGCTTGACTGGCAGTCAAGAGGTCGT
>ERZ1039804.1497-NODE-1497-length-13182-cov-8.957645_pt1 | contig 13182 bp, 7 predicted proteins | sample MGYA00383089_ERZ1039804 | MGnify/ENA primary metagenome ERZ1039804 (study PRJEB29581, sample SAMEA5548359) | metagenome | biome: marine; feature: coastal; material: water | depth 1 m | study: Short-term variability in the microbial, nano- and picoplankton...
TCATTTTTAGACATAATTTAATTCAATTTATATCTATAATAGTCACAGTTTTGCTTGTTTTTTTACTATGGAGCCGACGTGGAAAGCAGTTTGTTAACATCAAATCTTAGTATTTGACTAGCAGTACCTGCCTTTACAATTTCTATATTACCGGTTATAGTTGCAACTATACCTGTGTTTTCTACGGTTAACGTGATTCCATTTTCTAAAGTTTGAGCAGCGTCCATCGTCAAGTCCTTACCAACAAAATCAACACTAGTTATAAGTGGGTTTTGCGATGCGGGGTTAATACCTATACCACTAACCCTAGATAAGTTGCTAATGATACCCTCTGCGGACGCAACGGTTATATTAGTAGAACTCCCACCGGCAGAAGCTTCTGTTGTCGTTGTTGTTGGTGGTGTTAAGGCAATAGCTAAATCTGTAAACTTAACTTCCCAACCATATACTCTTAGTATTTCACTTTCTCCGTAACCACCAATCTTTAGGGTATGTCCAGCTAGAGCAAACACTTGTTGTTTGTCAAAAACAACATCCCCATCTTGAGCTGTGATCAACCCTTTTACTATGGTTGGTTTTTTACCAACAGTACTTATAGCTGGTCTCGCGTTTTTGATAATTACTTTTTCATCTTTAGTACCCTCGAGTGTTGTTATGGTGTCTTCGTATGTACCAACCGCGGTGTCCGCTGTAATGATAGTAGCGGGCACAACTATCATCCCTTCTTTAATTAAGTTAGCCTTAGTTATAGGCCAACTAAAATTCATTCGGTTGTAAAAGTCTAACCTAACACCACTACCAATTGACACAGCTTCAGAGGCTGTAAATTGGTTTGCCGAAAGCCCACCACCAGTAATAGCAACAACAGTAACTATATTAGCAAAAAACGGGCCAGTTTCTTGTATAACCTTATCGCCAATTTTAAGTCCTAGATCCTCTATCGTACCTGCCATTGTAACCGTAAAGGTACTAGACATAACAGCACCGGTATTACCACTCGCTGTTTTAGTTGGGTATATATTTTCTCCAGGTAAATTAATTGGAGCAGATCCAACAACTGGTTCAATAAAAGCTAAGACATCATTAGACGTTGGTTGTTTTAAAACCCTGTAAGCAGCTGGTGCAACAGCTGTAGCTGTGAGGCTAAAAGCTGTTTTAACTTGAGGTTTACCTCTATTGACAGAAATAGTATCTATTGCCATAGTTCCAGCTACCGTACCACCAATTGAATAACCTTGTAGCTTTAATGTTAAAGCTGTATATTGATATATAACTTTTTGCATCATCAAGGAGTTAGATCCAGTGGAATTATTGATATCTATAGATCCATCACCGAATCTAACCTCGTTGTAAGTGCTGTGCTTAGTATTGTTTCCCGCTAATATGTATATATTATAATAATCGTCACTAGTAACTGTGGGAAACGTAATAACCCCTAAATAAGAGCCGTTTATTATAGTTTTATCATTTAATCTAGTAGCACTTGTTTGAAACGTTTTTTTGGTAAAATTATAATAATGACCATTTTGATTTTTCACTTCTAAACTAAACATAGCGCCATCCACACCTTTTACACTGAAATACCTATTAGTGGTTGTAGCTTCAATATCTGATAAGTCAATGTCAAAGCTTGATATAAATTTAGATTGATACATTATTTCTATTTTTTTAATTATTTACTACTTTCTGTAACTTCTGATCCAACTGAAAACAGCTCTGCTTTTTCTTTAGAATTATTTATAAATTTAGCCTCTGCATAATACCCAATTAAGCTAGAAGAATTAACCTGTTTATTTTTAGCAAATGTAATGTAATCGCTTGTAGTAGGCGGTATTATACTAGCGTCATGAGTAACGCTTATTATTCCACTGAAGTCTATGGAGTTAACGACTCCAAACTCCGTTGTGTTGGTTGTTAATACAGTACTAAAACCACCACTAGAATTAGTGTTAGAGTAATATACTACGTCTCCTATTTGTAAACTCTCGTTTAATGGGTGGGTAAAATTTAAGGTTGTTACTTGTAATGACATAAGTTATTGTTATATTAGTAGGTACATGAACCATCGTCTACAGTGGCTGTTGCATCATAATTGTTTGCCGTGTCATCCGTACAACCTAACCAAACACAAGAACCATCACTAGTTGTTGCGGCACCATTGTAATTAGTAGCAGTTGGATTTATACATCCATAAGTAAATGGCTGACAAGACCCATCGTCTGATACCGCGTTAGGATCATAGTTAAACGCTGTGTTATCGGTACAACCTGGTCCTGGATTAGTGGTGAAAGTACACAGGGCAAGGTCGTTTGTGGTAGCGTTTGGATTGTAATTATCTGCAAGCGAATACATACAGCCTGCGTATAAACACGACCCATCATCACACGTTGCGTTCGGGTCAGGGTTATCCGCAGTCGCATCAGTACAACCGTATACGCAAGCAATACAATTACCATCATCAGTATTGGCAGTTGCATTGTAATTACTTGAGCTAGCATCTGTACAACCAAGTACAACCGCTACACAAGTACCATCATCATTACAAGCAGTCGCGTCGTAGTTAAATGCTAGTGGATCTGTACAGCCAGAAGTGTAACAGCAACTACCATCATCAGCAGTTGCTGATGAATCATAATTAATAGCTAAAGAATCCATACAACCATATTCCCAAGCAATACAAGAACCATCATCATTAGACGCACTACCATCATAATTTGAAGCTGTAGGATCCGTACAACCGTAAGTAGGTATGGTTGTTTGAGAAACAACATTAGACCAACTAGAGTTTGAGTTGGAGCATTTTGATTTTACTTGAAACTCATAAGTAGTACCAGCAGAAAAACCTGAAACCTGGAATGATTGCTGTCCAGAACCATTACCAGGTGCAATATTGTTTATTACAGTCCAAGCCGTTGCACCTTCTTCTCTATGTCTAAGCCTATACGTGTCTACGTTAGCGTTACCCGCGTTAGCCCAGTTTTCTATCCAAGCTACAGTTACCGCCGTTGTACTGTAGCCAACAGAAACTAAATTGACAGGTACTGCGCAATACTCACAACCAGTAGTACACCCTGGATCTGCCGCGTCATAGTTGTTTACGTTAGCGCTAGTATTGTCACCACAAAACAAGCAAGAGCCGTCGTTAGTATCAGCAACAGCATCGTAGTTACAAGCCGTCGCGGTAATACACCCAAAAACAGGTGCGAACTCACATGGGTAATTAACAGGGTCGCTAGTGTTAGCGAGTGGATTAAAGTTAATAGCCCCATCTGTTGTCGCAGCACCACCTGGGCACGTGTCAGCATTATCATTTTCCCATATAGTACCACACTGCATACAACCGTAAATATACGGAATACAAGGGTCGCTACTGTCAGTAGGAGATTGTTCGTTTACCGTCGCGGCACTATCATAGTTAGTAGCCGTGGCATCGGTACACCCGTAAATTGGATACGTACAACTACTATCATCAATGTTAGCGTTGGCATCGTAGTTCAAGGCTGGCCCAGTAGCATCAGCGGGTCTATTTAAAAAACCAGGATCAGTACCATCGTCTGTACAGCCGTAATATGCACAAGCGTCAGACACGTAGTAACCAAGCTCCGTGTAGATATCCCAATTAGCACCAGAATTATAGTTAACGTTAGTATCATCCATACAACCGGGAACTGTATCTATACAACTTCCATCCTCCAACAACGCATTTGGATCGTAGTTTATAGAACTTGGGTATTGGTAGTTATTCAAGCTCAAAACAGCGTTATCTGTACACCCTGCGCTGTTACTAGTCGTGGCGGCGGTGCTAAGCCTACCTAACCCCTGGAAAGAAATGTCAGAGCTACCAAAGCCATTTATGTTAGCGCCATCAGTGACACTTCCTTTGATGCCCTTGATGTAATTAAACCATTTTCCTTCTTTTTCTATAAATTCATTCAAGCTACCCTCTTCTAAATCTGTTTTAATGCTCTGAACGTACCAACCTTGTTTTTCGTTTAAATTGTAATACTCGTCATCATTATAAGTATTGTTAACAACACTTGTACCTGGTACGAACGTGCTGTAGGTTTGAAGCTCATCTATTTTTGATTGCGAACCTTCGTAGTTTAGAGTGTGAAACGTTTTTACGGTTCCAGACGATTCGTTAATTAAAACCGTAAAGCTTGAATCCGTGTAGTCTCCAGGCACTACTGTTTGAGCAGAATAATATGGGTAAAAAGTATTTCTATCTACAGTTTGATCATGTTGTTTATATAAGTTGCCGTTTTTAAAAGTGTAATAATCATTAACACAGCTTACACTGTTTTCAGGTGTAAACGATTTAAAGCTCACCCAACCTTTTGAGCGCTCACTGAACGAAACAGTTCTAGCTGTTAAAATAGAGGGTAGCGTGTTTTCCGTCGTGGTTTTAAGAGTTATGTTGTATTCGTCTTGCCTGTCGTCGTAACTTCCAACTAAAACAGAATTAAGCTTTAGATTATCTCTAAACCAATCCTTCATACCATGCTCAGATACTGGTGTTAACCCATCTCTAGATAGCCTCATAACAGCGCCCCTCGCTTTATCGGTAAAATAAGCTCTATAAGCATCTGAAGCAAACGACTCTGGATTTTTAGATATACCATATTCACCAGAATAAGGAGTAGCTTGGCCTAAGACGTTATTCGTTGAGGTTATATTAACATTACCATCAGCATTGTATAAAGCATCTTTATCAGCTAGTATCTTTAACACTCTATCTTCACATAGAGCTATTAAATCACCACCTTGACCCCAACCAGCGTATAACTTTTGAATACTACCGTAAGTGGGGTTTATATCTTTTGTTATTTTTTCTGCAGCAATAAATTGATTAAGATTATTTATACTACTATTTGAATTGTATATGCCAGAGTATATTAAACCGTACTTACGGTGTTCTTCTTTAAATCTTTCTTTAGTAGTAGTAGACGCTGTTACCCCATTATTGAGAAATGGTTTATTGTAAGTGTCTCCAACTCTATTTGATTCAACACCATTATTGAAAGACCAGCAGTTAAACCAGTTTAATCCAATTTTACTTACCGGTAAAATGTTTATTCCAACAATAGAACCAGCATTATCGAGGCTAGATACAATTTTCGCTTTCACTATCTCCCCGTTATCTTTTTGCAAGACTAAGTATGGTGATGATTGTATTAAAAAGTTAAATTGTGAATAATTTAGCGGTGTAGATAGTCTTATCGTATACAGGGGCGAGGCTTGGTCTATGTAATGCCAACCAGTAATAAACACTCCTTCAGGAAAAGATACTGCAGAGCTACCTGTTGGCGGTGGCATTATAGTTGACCCTACTGGTATATATAAAAGCTTATTTCTTTCAGTTATTGGAAACGTTGGTAGACTAGAGCTAGCTTCGTAGTATAAATCTAAATCTAAATCTTCTTTAGGTTCGGTTTCAAAAATAGCAGGGTTAGAGCTAATTGGGTTTTCACCTTCTACTCTAAACTCATCTATAAAGTATAAGCGAACAGAGTTCGTAAGGTCTATGTTATCGTATGACGTATTGTCCTCAAGCGTATCTGTTGCATTTGTTGTGGTTGGCGAGTTGTTAACGTCAATATCATATTTAATTCTATAGGTTACCCTTCGATTTCTTTCATCACCCATTTGGCCAACTTGATATTCTTCTTTGTTGTTTATAAATGGTCCACACAGATCAGAAGGTACTGCCGCTGGGGAACATGTTTTTTTACCATGGTAATTAAATAACCTGTGTTTTGTTACGCCTTTTATCTCATATATAACCTCATCACCCTCAAGTCTAAATCTTTTACCACTCTGTAGGTTTGCCACAACATCATCCTCACTACTTGGTTCACTCCAACTTAATTCATAGTCCTGACTAGTACCTGTAGCTCCTTTTGGTCCTATTTTAGAATGTGATAAGTCAAAATATTTGTTAGTAGAGTCGTTGTGTACGCCTTTCATACCAATAAAACCCTTACTTTCACCGGTTCCAACGGCTTCACTAACAGGGTCGAAACCAAAAAAATCTTGATAAGCACCAATATCACCAAGATCAAGACTTATAGTTGAAAGAATACCGCAGTCAGAAACGATACTCTGATCTAGGTGACTAGTAACGTCACAGGAGTCAAAAGAAAGTCCACTTGGGTGATTGAAAAAAGTTTGCACATCACTGTAGTACCCGGTAGCATCGTAAGCAGATCCGTTCTGTTTGCTAGCGAAAGAAGCTCCGTCAATAAACCACTCTGATCTAGCCGTGTTGCCACCAAACTTCAAAATAGTGTTCCAATTTGAAGCGGTTCTAGTTTTATTAGATGGAGATCCAGGGTTCGCGTAGCCATAAGCTTGTCCAGCAGATACAACTATTTTATCATCAATAACGCTAAATAGGTTTAAGCTAGCCTCTATTTTCCAGTTGCCAATTATACCAACTTTGTTTTTTAATTTACTATTAGTTGTATTATCGTTTAATATTTTAACAAAAAACCTACCATCAAACTCAGGTTTATTTCTTATAGTTTTTTTCCAAAAAATCTGGTGTATATCATCATTTTCCATATCCCCATTACCAACTATAAACTCGTCTTTTGATAGTATTGGAGAATCTAATTTTATATAATAAAAATCACCTACAATTTCTTCAACGCTTACAACTTGATATTTATCACTTTTAGTGATAATTAACGAGCCATCTGCGGCTGTTTTTTCTTTTGTGAAACTAACAAAAAGCTCATCGGTGGTAGAACTTCCTGAGTTTTCTTTCACCTCCTCCCACAAAGTTACAGGTGACGTTAGCCCCATCGCCTCACTTCCACTATCAGAGGAGTAGTCTCCAGACCAAATGTTTTTATTTAGACTAAAACCTTTCATACCTACCTCAGGAGCGTTTGTTCCACTAGTATTAAATACACATGGCTCATCTGCCTCCCCGCCATATACTAAACAAGAGTCTATGGGTCTAGAACTATTTGTATTTGATCTAGCTAAAAGCTCGAAGTTAGTTTTTATATACTCTGGTGCTTCGTTTTCTATCGCGACTATTTTATACCTAGCATCTTCCAGTATCAAGTCGCTACTATCAATACCTTTTTTCAAAATGATATACGTGTCCTCGTCTACTTTATTTCTATCTACAGAGGGAAATGACACCCATATATTACCATCTTCGGCGTCATAAACCCTATCAACTGGTAGGTTATAATACTCGTTAGATGTTTCTTTAATGTAAAACCTATAGTAATCAGCCCAATGTGGAGATGTGGTTATATCAACCGCTAGATAGCTACTATCTAAAGATTTAGCTTTAGGTACGTTTAAAGAGCTACCTGTTGATGTTATAACGGGAGTCTCTCTACCATACTTATCACCCCAAACAACACCGACGTCATAAGTTCTAAGTGATTTTATAGATTGTCTTCCAATGTTATCCTCACCAAAAACCCTATTATCTAGAGAAGTTGTAATATTTGGCTGTAGTAACCCCGCGTCGTATGGAGTCTGTTTTATATCGTAACCCTGTATATAGTTACCGTAAACAAGTCTATTACCTGTAATCTCTTGTGATCTAGATATTCTAGGCACATTATCCCAAGCTCTTAAACTTTGAGATACGGGTAGAGCTGCAAAAACACTTTCGGTAGAAACCTCATAAGAAGAAGTGTTCCAATTGTTGGTTGAGTCATCTCTATAAACACTATCTAGTAGGTAAATTGTAGGGGAGGTTTCGTTTTTATAAAGAATATCTACCTGTACAACATCCTTAGGCGTGTAGGCGGAGACAAAATCTTTAATGATTAAAGACTTAACTCTATTTGTCATCCCTGTATTGTAAGCGTCAATAGGCGCATAATCAAAGTTACCTGGAATAAAAGCGACCTCTGAAAAAGGTCCAAACGAAGAATACTCGTTGTCTACGTATTTATACCTATACGCAAACCTTGGAAATTTACGTTCAAATAAATTTTCTTTATCTTCTATTTGTACATACCAATTTGGTATGTTTAAATTTACCCCCTCAACCATAGTTAATACTTTGAATAAGTATGCCGTTTGATCAACTGTTGCGTTAACTAGTGTAATTGTAGAACCAAACAAATTGATCGTTTGTTCAAAAGGACCGGGTTTTTTATCTATTATTTCTAACCTTAATTGGTATTCGTTGGGTAAGCCGAAATCAACACCATTTTCCTTTGCTTGAATCCGCACGATATCTCCAATTTCAAAGTTTGGGTGCTCACCGTTAATAGAGTCTATATTGGCCCATCTACCATCACCCTCTTGTTGACCTGTGGAAAAAACATATGCACTGTTAGTAGTGTTGTTGGACATCAAGACGTTTGACCCACCTAGTATACCTGGTCTTACTTGGTTGGCCATCTCTAGAGTCGGTGGGCTTAGTGGTGCTTTACGTATAACTGTAACATGCTCTTCACGCGTTGGTCCAAAGTCCAGCCCGTCAACATGTAAGCCAGTATGAGTCATTCCACTTGAACTAGTGCCCTGTATGCTTCTTTTTATATTTATTTTCTTTGGTTCCGTTCCGTGTAGCTTATCGTTAGCGCTGTGGTAGCCATCAGTCCAAAATAACATGTCGTCAACAATATTAATACTTGTGATGAGTTTGTTTTGTTCAAAACTTAAAGTTTTATCAGCTTCAAAGCAAACGCTATGAGCATTGCTGAGATCAACCTTATCTTGCAACCAAACCTTCATAACCCCATTAGCAACAGCAGTGCTGAACAGTGCGCGTTCTCCAGATAAATTAAAATTAGAAGCAGTAACAGTAGTGCCTGTATCGCAGTCAACTATTTCAAAAACGTTGCTAAACGTTATTGGCGGCCCAAGGTTAAACCCATTGTTTGGATCGATAACAGAATTTGGATCAACACATGAGTTTGATGGAAACCAAGAACTATTAACTTGTAGTTGGACTGGTTGGCCGGTAGCGGCATCCGTATTTTGAGGGTAAGAGTTTGTGCCATTAAAATCAAATAGTATATTAAAAATTTCATCAAGTGCCGTTTGAGATTGTGGATCGTTGATTACTATAGTGTTATTTGGAGTTGGCACACCATTCGTTATTGGAAGTGGCTGTATACCAGCTTCTATTGCATAGAACGGGTAAGCCTCCCCTTGTTGAAATCCAGCTGTAATTGAAGCGTTTTTTTGCCATATACCAGTGTAATAGCTCCCACCGTGTTGAGTTCCATTTTGCTCACTCCAACTGATATTTAACCAGCCATTGTAAGAACTAGGACTGTTAAATGGAGCTTGTAAGCTTGCATCAGCAACTCCCACTGTTATTATAAGCGCATCTATATAATTTTCAAATTGGTCAAAAACTTGATCTACAATCACGTCGTACACTGTCGCGTAAGCGAAACCATTTAAAACATTTTGTCCAGAGTTAAAAGTACTGTAGGCTTGTGCTAAAATATTAGGACCACCTACTATGCTTCCAATTTCAACACCCGTAGTAATTTGAGACTGTTGGAGAGCTGTAAGATCTTGGATTGGTATCCAAAATTGAGATGACATGTGATAAGCTGGTAGATTATCTTGTGCGACAGGTATATTAACGGTAGTAGTACAACCAGCTGTACAACCCGGTCCACTTCTATACGTCGTATCAGTATAGCCACCGTTTCCATCGTGACCACCAAGATCATTCCAAAAACCCCTAACATACATAACCGTATTGGTATTATCTGAAATTTCTATTAAAGGAGGAGTGTAAGTGTTAGGGACAATTGTGTGGCCAATATTATAGTTTAAGGGTATAATATTGTAATTACCAACACCTGTCACTAAGGTTGGACCAAACTCAATAGTGCCAGCTCCAGTACCTGAATAACCAGTGGCATACATTCCAGTAGTTACAACATCATAACCATCAGTATCAAGAAGCGAGATAGAGTTGTCTGAAAAACCGGGTAGAGGATCTATAGTGGTACAGTACTTCCATAAATCAACAAAAACTGGTTCACAGCCAGTTGGTTTATACTTGTTAGTACGCATTATCATGTCTTTAAAAGAAATGCTATTTTCAATAGGAAACTCTAAGTCAGGAGATGGCCCAGCAATAAACCAGTATAAACTATCGTTTTTTTCGTCAGAAACTGAGCCCACAGTTTTTGATCCACTTGGTATTGGATTAGTGTGACTACTGTAATCACACCCAAAATTATTACCTAATATATTTTGAACAGTACCAACGTCAGATCCTTCTGAAGTCTGTACCTGTACGTTCATAGCGTCTCTATACTCACCATTTGGAACAAGCCTCTCGTCAAGATCTTTGTTCATTTTACCGCCCGTAAAAGTGTGCTTAATATCTGGCATGTACTAGTGTTTTATTTGTTTCGATTTACCTCTTAAAATTTGAGTAATTTCCTCTAATTTAATATTAGAAAGCCTTAACTTTGCGGTTCTTACAGCTGCAAATCTTTCTTTTTTAAATCTATTTACTTGATATTCCGGAACATTAGCCCTACTAGCTAAAACCGCGTGTGCTATACACTTGTACATAGCTTCTTCTGCAAACTTATGTACTTGCATTTCTGCGTCTGTTCCAAGACTATCACTTATATAATCTAAGATCACAGTTTTTCCTGAAATATTAGAACTAAAGTGGATTTTTCCTGCGTTTTCATCTATATAAAAAGATCCGTTGGCTTGAGCGTGTTGAGGGTCTAAACCAAATCTTGATCCATTTAACGGCCAATAAGTATCATCTTCGTAGTCATCGTTATTCTCAGATGGTGTTCCAGATTTATAATTTGCCCAGGTAGTTGACTCTTCTTCTAATATTAAAGACCCATCACTATTTAAGAAAGTAAGTGTCTCCGTGGCTGTAGAGGTTACGTTATTATCAATTGTTATTGTAGTTATACCACTAGTGGTAGAAGCGGTAACAACTTTTGAGCCAGTAGCAATACCGCTACCCGAAACCAACATGCCGAATTGTATATATGTATACTCAGCGTCTAAAACTATTGTCGTAGGGTTTGTAATGTTTTCAAAAGTACCACTAGCTGTTGCAGGGTAACTACCATCTGTATTTTGTAGTATTGGATTTGGGTTTGAAGTTTTGCTCGTAGGATATAATAAGTGCTTTACACCAGCGGAATCTACCCAACTAATCTTAGTGTAGTTAACATAATCCTGAGGAAGTGTCATTTGAAGCGATGTAGGCACTGTAATCTCTTGCGCTTTGCAGGATTTGAATGTGTCAAAAGATAATTCCGCTAAAGCTCTTTGAGCATGAAACGCAACGTCAGTTCTTTTAACTTTAGATATTATCTTACCCTCACCAACGTAAACCACAATAAACTGGTTTATAATATCTGTTAAACTTGTAAACTGGTAGCCTCCATGATCACTTCCATTGTAATACGCTTGTGGCGTTTGGTTGTCTAATAATCCCATTTATTTATTGTTTTTCTTGTTGAACTTGCAATGACTCCAACCCCTGGCCTCCCTTTGCTAAATCATCTCTTTTCATGGATATACCAGCGAGCTTTAATATTTTATAAACCAACTCACTCTCCTCAGCTGCGTGTAGTTCAAAGTTTGTTGTGTTCGAAGGATCAGACATAGCTTTACCAAGCACAACAACGTAACCCCAACTAGGTTTTGTTGGTTTAGCTAAGTAGGTGCAGGTAGCCGAGGTGATTGTTAGTGGATACAGATTTATTGTTAAATCTCCGGTTCTTACATACACAGGGCGAGTTAAACTTGGTTTGGTTAGTGGAGATTGATTTATGTATAAGATTTCGTTTTGTTGTACTTCTTCCACTTCACTGCCGTTATATATCACCGTGCCTAATCTATAAAAATCAGGCGCAGTGATACTTGTACCTGCTATAGTGCCTGTTCTTTCAAATATAGCTATTTTTTCGTTTATGTTATGTATAATATCACTATACTCACCAGAGTCTCCGTGGATTCTAGAGAACTGATTTAAGTCGTAGAAATATTGTTCGAATATTTCTTTTTGTGCATGGTCAGCAAACATATTAAATTCTTGAGGGGTGATATACCCCCTTTGCTCTTTGTTAGCAAACATTAAAACTTTTTGATATACCGTATCTATACTAACCATAATTTCTTTTATTTATTATAAGGGAATAATCTATTCAAAGTATCTTTTCTTGCTCCACATCCACAGTCCTTCTTAATAACCTTGCTAACTGTATCCACAACTTTTTTTATCCCCGTTGCTTTTGTAATCTTTTCTATTGAGTCTCCTAAACCCTTTGATTTTTCTGTCATAAAATTAAATTTTAATAAATGGTCACCCCGAAGGGCAACCATATTATTTTGTTGTTAATTCAATCTTTTCTCTATGTTAGAGTAGATTTCCATACCTTCATCAGTTTTGAACCAAGCGGCTAAAGCTGAATAAGGGTGTTCATCAAATGGAACGTTCATTAGTTTTCTATCATTAGATCCCCATGAAAAAGTTCTTTGATCAGATGATAGTTTTAATAATCCCATTTCAGTTGCTCTAATACCAAAGTTTCTAAGTTGAACGTTATCATCATTTACTAACTCTAAGAACAACTCTGGGTTTCTCTTAGCATATAATAGTAAATCTCTTTTAAGTTCTTTAGAACTCATCTCTGATACTTTAGAACCTATCTCTACGCGTAAAACAGCTTCTGCCATGTCTATATCTAGATTTTGAGCAGCGTTCAACGCTTTAATTTCAAGTTCTATGTTTTCCACTTGGTTACTAGCTTCCAGTGCAGGTTTGTGCTCTGTGTATTTTTTGTTTAAATCTGGGTGGTATAAAGATAGTAGCTTTTGTAAAGTTTGCTTATTTCTAGGAACACTTAGTACTCCGTCTCTAAAAGTTATGTGTGCTAACTTAGCGTCGCCTTTAAACTCATCTACAAAAGGCGTTTTTTGGTTAGTAGTGTATTTTAATTCTCTCTCATAACCTTTCTCTTCGTCGAAATAATAAATACCCGCGGATTTCATAGTGTGGGATAACGCACCACCATCTTTTAAAATGTAACGCCTATCTTTTATATCCCAATTATTTTTTTGTTTTTTTGGTTTTGGAGTTTCCGCAACCGGTGTAACGTTTACCTCTGTTGTTTCAACGTGGGTAACGTTTTTTGTTTTTTTAGCTTTTTTAGCCATAATATAATATAATATAAATTAATAAAA
>ERZ1039804.1498-NODE-1498-length-13165-cov-46.296415_pt1 | contig 13165 bp, 17 predicted proteins | sample MGYA00383089_ERZ1039804 | MGnify/ENA primary metagenome ERZ1039804 (study PRJEB29581, sample SAMEA5548359) | metagenome | biome: marine; feature: coastal; material: water | depth 1 m | study: Short-term variability in the microbial, nano- and picoplankton...
TCCTAGATAACCAAACTCATTATTCTTGATCTTCTGCATCTATAATCTTATTATTATCAATCAACATTCTCTGTAAGTCCGTAGTAGAACCTACAAATACATTATTATTGGTCACACGTTTAGCTTCTTCTTGCTTATCGTCTTTGGTTAAATCCTTCTTAGCTTTTTGTAGAGCCATCAGCTTTTCTGTAGTATCAGCAATATCCTTTATAGATTTAGATAATACTTCAAATGCACGAGGATGTTCTGATTCTCTCGCAAGTTCCGCAAGTGAATCTAGTGAATGCGTTCCAGTTCTAATTAAGTCCCGATAGGTATCACGAGAAAATTCATAATCATCTTTTATGTCTTTTTCTTCAACCACTTTAGGAGCTTCTGGTTTAGCCGGAAGATTTTTTTCCAGTGAGCTTCTCATTTTATCTAATTTGTCCATTCTATATTCCGTTAGTTACGGTTAATATCCACTGCCACCGCCACTAGTACCACTAGTATCTGGAGTATCTACAATCTCAGTTGTCGCTGTAAACTCTTCTGGCGTATCAGTAGTTTCTACTGCAGTAATAACCTGTTCGAGTATTGGAGCGTTGTTAGGATCTATTGCAAACCGTAGTACATTATCTGTAACTTTAATTTCACCTCTCATAGCAGGATGAGACGTACATTGGTAATAATAAATTCCATTAGTAGTTGGTGTAAACGCCACTTGACCAACGCTTTCTGTTGCCAATGTATCGCCGCGGCCGTTTTGAATCTCTAATGGATGCGCAGGGGCTAGTTCATTGATAATCGTTATAGTATCCCCATTAAATAAATTAATAGTAGGATCAGTTAAATCACTAATTTGTGAAAGTCTATCATATGCGCCATCGGCAAAACTATAATCAGTACCATTAGCACTTGTTGCAGTAAATGTAAATGTTTTTGGATCAAGCAACGTAGTTCCACTATCTACAGCTTCGGCGACGGCATCTTCAAACTGCGCAAGATCTACGACATCTACATCTACTGTTCTGATAAGCGGAGAATCACCAGTAGGTCCATAAAACTTCATTTTCATTGTAAAATCTAATTGGTATATTAGAAGTCTACGTGAGACGTAATCGCCTTCATAATCATCTTGAATATTAACACTATTTAAAACCACTGGAACATCTTGGGTAAACGCAAAATTATCAACTGGTTTAATTGATACGGTGTACTCGGGGGTAAAATACGGGAGAATTTGTTCTACTATTTGTAAACCATCATCTTGGCTTTTAGCCATAATATATAGCGACATTCCAATATCATACGCTGTGTAGTTATTGATTGACTTTCTTTTTGTAGAATCACTAGCATGATTTTCTACAATTTTACTATATTTAGCTAATTTCTGATTAGCGTCAACTGATAAAGATGTAACCTCGAATCCCATTCGTGGAAGCTTTAAAGCTACAGATTGTTTATATCCAGATTCTTGATCTAATCTCGAAAGAAACTTTTCCTTAGGGCCGTAGGATAATGGGACTTTAATTTGATTAAGAACTCCACCATCTGCTGCTTTACGAATAACATTAATATTGTTAAACAGTGTACCAAAGACGGCCACTGATTTACGCATCGTTGCGTGATAAAAATGTCCACCAAACATTAGAAGTTCTCCGAAGGATCACCAAATGGATTGGTTTCCGTAAAGTCTAAAAAGTTATCAGTAAATGTTTCAAATGCTACGTTTTGTGAGGCCGAATCATTTGCCATAAAGTTATCAGCGTCGTCGTCGCCTACATCGTATATGCGAGTGATGTAGCAAGTATTACCAGATTCAGAACCAACCAATCCATTAGTAGGAGAAGCTAGGAATTGTCTATAGTCGCTAGCGCCAGTTACACCGATATTAGAAACTCCAATTTTAGCAAGTAAGTCCGAGGTTTTATCGAGTGTTTGCACTGTGCCGTATATCTGTACAGCCGGAGTAGTATCAGTGGCAGCAACTAGTGTTTGTGTTACAGTTTCACCCTGCATAAAATGATTACCATTTGTGACAGTTAACTGCATACCAGCCAAATATGCTTCGGCGCCTATTTCATCGTCAATAGCATCAATACCAGTGTCAAAGTCTTCGTCATTATATTCAAACAATGCACAGGTGAGTTTATAAACTGGTAAGTTAGATAACTGATAGAACGGTTTATCGTCTTCAACAAATGTAATTTCAAAAAACGAGTTAGTCATTGGAAGGAATAATAGATCACCTTCTCGAGGTTTATCTATTCCTTCGTACGAACCAATTTGATGATTCCAAGTTTTTCGCGATATCACAAATGAAGCTTCATCTCTTATTTCAAGACCAAACTTCTGATAAAGATCACCGGCCCCTTCAAATCCATCTACATTTTCGATATACGCTTCAGTTAGATAAGCATCGTCAAAGTTAGAAGTAGGATCTTCATTTAAGATACTATCTCTATTGACAAGGCTACGGGGTATATAATAGACATCTTGTCCAAATATTTTAAGTGATTCAATTACCAAGTCTTCATACAGATTTTGTTCTGACCGAACGGCTTGGGAAAAGTATACGTTTCTAGGCATTTATTATCCTACGTAGAAGTCGACTGGCTGCTCCCAGTTTAATCTAACTTCTTCTTCAAGTCTTTGTAATTCCTCAATGGCATCGTCAAACAATTGGCGACCATTGAAAGTAACCCCGCCAGGCATTGTCATACCTTCAAATTTAATTAGATTTGCACCCCATTGTTTCTTAATCAATGCCGTAGCATATTTCTTTAAGAAGTAGTCGTTATATACATCAGTGAATGTAGATGGATCAATAATTCGATATCCTTCAACTACAATATAACTACCAATTTGAACTTCGTTTTTCCAATCCATATCGATTCTCAAACGATCTCTATGGCGATCAAATGAGACAAATTTATCGTCCGAATCGATAAGAACGTCTATTGTGGACAAATACTGTTTAGCCATTGTATAATCTAATAAGCTACCCATGTAACCAAGACTATACATATCGTTTAAATGCATTTGATATTTCACGTCGAAAAGGCTTGTGCTTGAGCTATGATCTCTAATTGGAAGAACCCTAATAACATCTGTTACTAAATCTGGTATGTTAATATACCTGTAGTCAATTGCACCGATGGTTACTGATGAAATAGTACTTATGCTTTTCGAGGTTGTTCCTATAATTTCATTAGTCGCAATAAAGGCATTTTTATCAATAGGGTTATAATTATTGATTGATAACACGTTTTTACTTTTAGATACTACAGTGGCAATAGCTTCTTCTTCAGCAGCATTGACCAATGTCAATATAACGTTACCCATTGTACCTGCGGTTGTAACTAATGCCGTATCGTTTACTTCAGTTAACGTAAAGCCGGTTACAGCCGGTGCGGTTCCAACAATTGCGCTTACTTTATATTCAGTGTCAACACTAGTGTATCCAGTAATAGACCCTACTCCGTCAGCCGTTCCAAACGAGTCTGATATGGTAATTCTATCCCCTACAGCAATGTTTGCAGCATCGCACGTGAAGTTTCCAGCAACATCAGTAATAGCCACAGTTGTTAAAACAGTGCTATTGCTAAGTGTAATTGTCTCACCGACTGTAAAGGCCGCGGCCTCAGCTTCGGTTGGAAGTACTAGTTTAGTATAATCAATTTTTTCCTTAAGGAATACTTTTTCAATGGCGTCAGTGTGATAGTGCTGATAGAATTGTAGAGCTTCGTCTATTCTATCATCTAACTGATCGTCGTCAACATTAATTTCAATCACTGGTGCGCCTAGATTTCTAAGGCAGTAATCAATTAATGTTTCTCTACTGTTTGGTTTAGCCATTTAAAATACCTCTTGCTTTACTATATTTATATACTTTATTTATATGTTACTCAGGCTCAATAGGCCATACGATATCATTTTCATCTTCATATGCGCTAGGTATATCGCGCAAAGCTTGCCTATACTCAGACCACGCTGTAGGAACTATAGTTCCAGTTTCATATGCTTTTAGTACAATATAATCAGTCATAGCCAAACGCTCATTGCGTTCATGACGTATTCCGTTCCATATGCCAGCATGATTATTTGCAATATCTTCTTCCGATAAAGGTACTATATCCCAGTCTATTGTACTTGCATTCCAAGATATCTTATGAGTCTTTCCGTCTATCTGTGGAACCGTTGGGGCTAATGTCCAGCCAGCATCGGCTATTTCTTCGTCAGTATAAGTGGATCGATCACTTCTAATACTACCATCTGACAATTGCATCATTTCTGGTAATAAGCGTGGAAGGCAACCGTCTTTTGTGTATAACTCTGTTGTCATTTAATATCTCCTAAAATTTTATGGCGCAATGCCAACCCGTAATGTTTCTGTCTGACTAACGGCGGTTGATGACCTTGTTGTATTTGCGTGGATTATTCTAATAGAACCTACTAGTGGAAATGCGTAAGCTATTTTGGTTCTTCCAAGACAAAAGGTGTTGATTAACGAACCGGAAGTCTCTCTAAACATAAATTGTAAACTTTCATCCTGACTCATTGTCGACAAACCTGCAGGAAACGGTATATCGTTCGTGTAATATTCAGATAAATTTGGTGATCCTTCGATTCCAGTAAAATAGCTACCCGTTGATGAGGCCAAAGAAAACCGGCCAGTGTTGCCACTGGTATTCAGATCGCTCCAAGTATAATTTGCGTTGTTATAGCTGTATGGGCTCAATAGACTGCTTTGTTGTCCAGAATTTGTTTCACCAATCTCAAGCGATTGCCAATTGGGTACAGAAGTGCTACCTACCAGAATAGTATGTAATACAGTACCATCAATATCTAATACTTGAACTCCGCATATTGGACAATCGTTTTCATATGTAGGGCTTGCTGTAACCTTATGAGCAATATAAATTCGATAATCCCCAGCACCTGGACTACCGGTAAGATTAAAAAACTTTTCTTCTACATCCAAAGGCCCCGTATAATCAGATCGACTATCGACTCCAACCTGATTTGATTGAAAAGTATCACTGTTAATTTTTCGTGTGAAGAGGTTAATCCAATTGTAATACGCATTACTATAAGCGGATAACCCTGGACCTTCTGACGTCATGTATAACCGAGTGTCCGGTAAGCCATACATTAGCGCATTAGTATACGTAAGTCCGTCAATCCTACCACCATGAGTGTGAATATTATCATGACTTAAATTACTTCCAATTCTACCTAATCTGCCTATACCCATATTGAATTACCTTAATTAAACATTGTCCATAAAAGCATTTTAAAACCCGATCCACTGTGTAAATTATTAGGTCTCTTACCAAAATAGATTATTGTGCTGCTCGTATCAGTTGATTTAAGATTACCATAGCCGAAAGAAGCATTAGTATAACTATTAATATGAGAAGTCTTTTGGCCGTCTAGCGTTGCGCCTTCACTGTAACCCCACATACCATCATTATGGCTAAAGCCAGAACCACCACCAGAGTGACTAAAGTCAGTGTTATACCCGCTAGTGTTAATTTGAGCATCCGACGAAAATAAAGTAGCGGAATCCGGATCATTATAATATTCTTGATGGCCAGGTCTATTTGAGCCATTGCCGTAAATAACATAAGCTTCTATAAACTGTTGGCGCGCCGGATAGAAAATATCACGTAGCCCAGGCCCTGAACTGCCAGTTGTTGCCGGCAGTTGTCTAAAGTTAATATAGCATGTCCCTATAAAACGATTGGTACCAGTGCCACTTTTCCAAAACGACATCGCGTACCAAAGGCAGCCTGGCGTACAACCAGGAAAAGCCGATGGCTTAATCGGATAATTGCCAACGTTAGAAAAGAAATCCCTAGTGTACTTTCCAGCTTCGGTGTCATCGTCGATCCCAGCGCCTAACGTAGAAACGTGAAACATTTGCTCAAAGGCATTGCCGTATTTGGGCCAAGCCCAAACCTTAGCGCCCTTTGTAGCTAAATAGGTGCTTACAGTGCTTTGCGAAGTAGTACTAGTATAGTTGTTAAATGCAGTATTAATTGCAATAAGATCTCTAACATCGACTGTTTTATTTACGTTTCTGCTTAAGTCGTGCACACCGCCTATCATATTAGGCGTCTCGGCTCCTGGTAAATTTCCTCGATATCTATAATAATCCATTCTATACGCTCCTATGTTCTTCAACACTCATAATATAATCAGGATTAGTAGCATTGCTATTTACAACTATTCTACACGTTATCCTTGCACCAGAATGCAAATAAATTGGTTGCACCTTTTTACTAATAGGAATAATAGTTTCACCTGGTTTAATGTTGCACGAAAAAATGACAGTGCCGAGATTGCCGAAGCTAGGCGAAATTCTAACTTCAAGTATACCATCATATCCAGTATTATTTGTGGCAGGATAATTTATATATAAGCTTAAAATCTTTTGCACTATGACATCATTGTCTGAAGCTTCACTACTAGATCTTCCGATATAGGTATAAGTATTTTTATTAATCGAGCCAGAATAGCTTTTAAGATATATTTCATTTACGTTAGTTACTTCAGGCATGATAATGATACTCTGCTATAGATGTTGTCGTTTGAGCAGACCCCGCACCACCTCTTTGGTGATATAGTTCTACATCATATCCATTAAAATATAGAGGTATTTCAGAATTGATTAAACTTAAAAATCCCTTGCCGCCAGTATTAATATAATTATACAATGTATAATTGTTGACATCAGAAGTACTGTTCGCAACTTTAATCTCAACTTGTAACGAAGCAGTTGATGAAGATCCATTTCTCATTAGCATAAATGCATTTTTAAATTGGCCATTATCCGAAGTGTGCATATTATTTCCTTCACTTGCAGTAAATATAGGATTTAGAACACCATAGCTTGGGGTAGCATCAATAAACCCATCGGCATAAGTAAGCTCTTGAGGACCTTCCGTAACAGGTTGTAACATATTATTGAACGAAGGTTTATATGTGCTATATGCCATAAGTTAAGATTCTCTTCTAAATGTATAGGTTATCGCAACGCTTACCTGACTTGTGTTACCAACAGCGCTTGGATTTCGCCCTGATTTTCCTTGAAATCCTATTGTCAACGTATCAGAATTAAGCGATAATTTGTCATTAGCTGTTAAAATTTGAGTAGTTGTTCTAGGCAAAAGCTTAGTACCAGATACTAGCGTTGTATTTCCGCCATCGCTTGTAATGGAAGTATCATATGTTTCATCAGTATTATTAGTAATAGATAATCCAGTGACAAATTCTCCTTCCCGGCCCGATGAATATGATTCACTAAGAAGGGTACTAAGTTGCGCAACAGACGTTCCGTAAGTATTTAAATTTGCCGTATATGTGCCAACATATGTTCTACTTCTACTACTCATGAATTTCAACTCCGTTTACAATTGCAGAGCAATTAGGAGTAGCATAATTAATGCTAGTTCCACTAGGTACTTTAGGGGCACAAGACATAAATAAATTTTGATCACCATACAAATACAGCGGCGCATCAGCACTAACTAACACCTGGCTAGTCTGTTTACTAATTTGAGTCTTAAACGCAAACAACCGGTTATAACCAGTATTAGTGAAAGTAATATCTACGCCTATGTCATGAGTAAAGCTATTAGTAATTATTAATGATTCTATTTTTAATACATTACTAGTATTAGTATTATACTTATTTGTAATCGGGACATTACCAAAGGCATATTGATCTAATGTCATTTCTGTCACTTGCAAATACGGTTTTACAATTGAGGGGTATTTATAATTGGCCATTATGAAAAATTCTCATAAGCTAAATAATAATTGCAATAACTCGCGTGATTGCTATGCCCCTTTAAGGTATAATTTTCTTCTAATATAATCGGACTCGCTTCATCTAAGAGGCATATAGTATTGTTGCCATAAACTATATAGTCAGTAAATAAATCAGCTACATGCGTACTACCACTATATACTCCAATTGTAATTTGAACTGATTCATCAGTAGGGGCCTTACAATATATCGTTAGATTAACTATTTTAACAACCTTATCAGCTGGAACCACAAAATCGGTTATTGAACCACCCAGTAAATTTTCGTTATAATCTGCGCTATTATCTAGTACGGAAATGGCGTACGCGGGCCGAATTTCAACACTGTTAGTACTAGGTATAACATTAGGGTTAGCCATTATACTTCAGTCCATTCTTGATAACTATACGTTGCATGTAAACCCGGCGACAAAGCTAAATCTTTTAAATCACCTACATAAAGGTAGACTGGCTGCTCTTCCTTAGCAAGAATAACTGTTTCACAGGCATTCACACTAATTTCAATAAACCGCTCGACATCGGTCGGCTGCTCCGTACTACTACCAGCCGGATTAACTATTGCTGCATAGTATGTTATAGGTGTTCCAGCGAGGTTAGTATTTGTCACTTGCCATCTAATTATTTTTTGTACTTTCTGATCAGAGAAAGAACTACTTTCTTGCCCTAATCCAGTATTTTGAAATGAAGTTGAGCCTGGCGTACTTACAGCCCTATTAATGGTTTTAAAATCTATAGAGGTATCTGTATCGTGAGGGCCTCGGGGACAGTTAACTAGTGCCATATTAAATTACCCAAACACATATTGCATTGCAATGACATCTAATCTGGATTGACCAGCATTAGTTATCTTCGGTTGCTTTAAGTAAATTTTTGTTGTACCGACAGCTGTGCTAACATATACTCCTATACTCGCATAGCCATCAGCAGTTGGTGTAAATTCAAGTGTACTGTTAGTGTAACTGGTCGAGGTAGCAACATTATTAATTATAGTATATTGGGCATCGTCATCTTGTACAAAACTACTGAATGCACCAACGGAAGTATCGGCAACATGAGTCTTACCAGCTGGTAAATCGCCATTATGTTGATAGACTTTAATATTAAGGCCAGAAGTCGGCCCCGAGCTCGAAGCTTTATGGGGTAGCGTAATGTGAACTTTTTGACCTGCATAAACTTTAAATGCTGTGTGAACTAATCCATTATTCGTGGTTCCAGTAGGTGAAAACTCAATCGCGTTTTCAGTTGAATCCCAAACAATTGCAGCTGAACTAGCAGTGCCAAATGCGCGCACCCAACCAAGAGCATCACCTAGAAGTGGAACCTGATCGGCTGTAAGTGTTCCGGATATATCTACTGCATCGTTTGTACTATCAATGTGCATGATAGTATCGTCATGAGCGGTAATAATTGTATTATCAGATTTTTTAAAATATAAAGCACCATCTGCAGTGTTCATGGCCATTTCGCCATCACCGAGATTGGTATGAGTAGGAATTGCGTTCGCTGTATTCGAACGTCTTAGACGAATTTCAGTTTTTACGGCCAATTTTGGCTTCTCCTATGTTCAATCTCTATATAGAGCTGTTAATAAAATGTAGCTTCCTTGTATATACAAGGTGTATAAAACTATTTATACGTAAGCTTAGTAGTCTCCGCCATCAATGACGTTACTAAATGCTGGTGCACCACCACTATCTGCTTGTAAAATGGATCCATCAGCCGTTGAAGCAGCTGTAACATCTAAAGCATTAGTGCCGGCACCATATACGACACCGTTATCTGTAACTGTTGCTAAACCAGTACCACCATATTCAACTCCGACTGTTGTACCATTCCAAGTGCCTGTTGTAATAGTACCAAGAGTTGTGATTGAGTTCTGACCAACATAAGTTGATGCAATATCAATAGTATCAGCATTAGCAGTAATTCTATTTGCTGTACCTACGACATCAAGTTGGTTACCAGTTTTAGTTAATCCAGCACCGGCTGTAACCTGCCCAAGACCTGAGAATTGAGTAAATGTAACATCATCTGTACCTACAGTACCTACTGGATCGGATAATACAAATCCGCTATTCTCATATACTGTACCACTATCTACGAATACAAAGTCACCACCAGCCATTTCAGCTGGTGTATCAAAATCATCCGCCCTGGTTAAAACCGTAGTTGATGATATTACATAGATACCGTTATGAGCTGCGTTAGTTTCACCATTAATGATAACCCTATCGCCTGTAGTAATATCTGTAACGCCATCGAAATCACCACCAGCGAAATCATATGTAGCACCTACAACTGTTAACGTTGCACCTACACCGCTGCTTCCATTAAGATAATTTATCGTACCTCCGGTAACTGTTGCAAGAGGTGAAGCTACTAATGCATGTACTTGTTCGTGTACGTGTAAACCTTCAGCAAGTGCATCAACATAAGATTTAGGTACTAATGAGTTATCGCTAAACCCAGTTCTAGATTCATAACCAGCTGGAAGAGTAACTGTACCCTCTCCGTGCGGCGAAAGCACTATATTGGTATCATTAGCAGTTGTACTAATTGTAGAGCCATCAATTGTTAGATCATCTACAACTACAGAGGTTAAACCAGCTATGTCAGTAGATGATGCACCAAGATCAATTTCGGTTGTACCGACTGTGACACTATCGTTGGCCAGTTGTGCGTTGGTAACTGTACCAGACAGCTGAGATGTTAAAATTGTAAGATCTGCTTCGTGTGCCGTAACGTCGCCAGAAGTTACTGCATAACTCGTGATGTATCCAGCGCCATTGGTCAACGATGAGTTATTAGTTGGAATATCACTTGTAAGTGCGACAGTACCAGTTGTTGTTGGAAGCGTTAATGTACCAGTGTTACTAATAGAAGAAATTACAGGTGCCGTCAGAGTCTTATTAGTAAGAGTTTCAGAGCCTGTTAACGTAGCAACTGTCGAATCGATTGCTAATGTCACTTCATTATCAGAAACTGTAGCATCAATACCAGTACCGCCAGTAAATGATAGCGTGTCTGTGCCAACAGTAACGGTATCAGTATTAGTACCGTCACTGATTGTAAGACTAGCAGATAAAGAACTTGTGGCATCATCAACATATTCTTTAGTAACTAATGAGTCATCACCGAAGCCAGTTCTATCTTTATATCCGTCAGGAACATTAACAACTCCAGTGCCATTAGGAGAAAGTACAATACTTCCGTTGGCGGCCGTATTGCTAATTGTGTCACCATTTAAATCTAGATCATCAACCTTTAATTGTGCAAGCTTAGAATCAGCATCTGTAATAAGAGCACTACTTGCTATAAGAGAACCCTTTGCATGATCCATCATATCAGTAAAGTATTTACCACCAATAACTGCTACAGATGTAACAAATCCTGTGCCAGCGTCTTCAGCCGAAGCACCGATATATAGCCTATCACCGTTATTAGAACCATTATCTGCTACATAGGAATATGCTAATTCACCAGTCTTTAGTTGTGCTGGTGCGGTAGTAGTGGCTCCAGTTGTTAATATCTTTATTCTCGTTTTTGCTGCCATATTAGTATAGTCCCGCAGTTATAGTAACGTTTTCGTTTTCAACATTATTATCTAATTCGAATTTTCCGGAAACTGCATTGTAAATTAATACAGCACCATCTACTTTTCCAGTAGCGTCGACATCATTAAGATCTCCAATGCTAAGCTCACCTGCATTAATCTTTAAGGTCTGAGCTACAATTTGATTTTGCTGTGTAGCTTTACCCTTTAATTGATTAGTACTTTTAACCTTAGCCTTTATTGACACTTTAATTAGCCTCTTGTTACGCCAGGCATAACTTCAACTTGTCCTTCTAAAACTCTAATAACGCTAGCTCCTGTTCCGTCTGTGATTTCCACATCATAAACATATCGTCCAGCTTTCATCGAATTAGTTTGGTCTGGCGTTAACGATATTTGTAAATTTCCGTTAGTAGGATTAGGAATTGATGTTCCAAAATCAATAGCAGTAGAAGAACTATATGTTTTTCTAATTTGGCCTGATGCATTATACGGTGTAAGATCTAAAATATTTCCATCAACATCCGTTACAGCAATTTCAGCTGAAAATGTTGTACCTTGATCAACTGTTAAATTTGAAATTATAGCCATTCAATATATTCCTTACTTATTATTTATATTCTTTAATTCTTCAACCGCTGCTTTTAGCTGTTTATTTTCTTCTTTAAGCTCTTTAATTGCTTCAATGAAGAGAGCTGATAGCTGGTTATAATCAACTACCTTATGTTTATCGTCGCCATTGAGTTCTTCCACTTCGCTAACTGCTGATGGCAGTACTTCTTCAACATTTTGTGCAATAACACCAGCTGATTCCTTACCATCTCTCTTCCAATTAAATGTTACGCCGTTTAACTGTGATACTAATTCTAATGCACCGTCTACTTTCTCAATATTTTCTTTCAATTTAGCGTCAGAAGTTGTTGTACTAGAGTATGCTGTAATGTTTCCATCAGCGTGGAAGTTACCGTTAGACATAAATAAGAAATCAATTTCATTACCAAACACAATTTGATATTCATTATCAGATGGCATATTCCAATAAGAAGTACTATCATATCCTGCTTTCCTAATAACCCCAGCCTGATCAGTTAATAGACTATATACAATTTGCTGGTCACTATTGGTTCCGCGAATATCAATACCAGGTCCAGAAAACATATATAAATCGTCATCAGGAAGTAGAGCATTGATGGATTGAATACTATCGGTGGATAACGTACCATGTACTCCACTTGGAGCATCTTTAGTATATACTTGAACTGATCTATATGAGTTTTCATTCATCTGAGCAGTAGTAGAAATAGTAATATGATTATCACCACCATAAGTAACATCTACTAAATTACCACCTTCTACATATACCTTATCACCTGTTCCAGCTGTCTCGCCAGTTTTGAGCAGTTCTATTACGCCAACGCTTGCCCCGTTGAACACGAGCTCCTCTGCGGCCGTAGCTTCAATTACATTAAGCTCAAATTGTGAATCTTCGTTTGAAACACCTGCTCCAATAGCTGTTCTAATATTTTCAGCAGTAACAGTGTCTGCTCCAGTGCCGTTATCATCGTTAAGTGTAACACCACCATTAGTAGCAGCATTAGCTGCAACGTATGTAAGTGCTGGGATGCCAGTATCACCAACAATAGCATTCACTGTGGTTTCTAATGCGCTAACTTCTACGCCATCAACAGTACCGCCAGCAGGGAGTGTAATATTACCATTAGATATTACAACCTCATCGGTGAAATCGCTTCCGGAATAGAACCTATGACCTCCTGGAGTTACGTAATCTATACC
>ERZ1039804.1506-NODE-1506-length-13104-cov-4.515748_pt1 | contig 13104 bp, 26 predicted proteins | sample MGYA00383089_ERZ1039804 | MGnify/ENA primary metagenome ERZ1039804 (study PRJEB29581, sample SAMEA5548359) | metagenome | biome: marine; feature: coastal; material: water | depth 1 m | study: Short-term variability in the microbial, nano- and picoplankton...
CTTGGAGTAGTAGTAGGATTTATTGGGAAACTAAATAATTTTTATTGTTTATAACACACTAACAAAAATAAGAATAAAGATAATGAGTAAGTTATCAGATAAAGAGTGGGTTGATCTAATTAATAATATTGTCATTCTAACAGAAACTGGAATGAGATTAGGTGAATCTTATATGAAATCTTTAAGTAAAATAAATATTGGTTTACATAAACAAGTTGTTGGTACAAATTGTGATACTTTACACAAAGAAGAAAATATTATTAATTTAGTTAATTTTTTAAAAAATGAATAGTGGAATAAAGATAGGATTTTTCTCAGATACACACACATTACATAAAAAATGGAAAAATAATTTTGAATCATTTAGACATGGTGATGAGTTAGAGAATATGTGGTCAGAATTAGATATTTTATGTTTTACTGGAGATTGTTCAAGTAAAGGAAATCCAAAAAAAGTTGAAGACTTTATGGAGTGGTTTTCTAATCAACCAGCAAAGAAAAAAGTAATGATTGCTGGTAACCATGATTTTTTCTTTGATATTGATTATAGAAATAAACAACTAAGACATAATAACGATAAATCCCCACAAGAAGAAGTAGAAGAAATGTTATCTAAATTTCCAGATATTCATTACTTAAATGATAGTGGTGTGAAATTGTTTGGGTTAAATATATGGGGTAGTCCAGTACAACCAAAATTTGGTAATTGGGTATTTAATAGAAATCGAAACACTATAGTAAATGGTGATGGAAGTATAAGTAAGTATAATGGAAAACCTATTTCAAATGAAATTAAAAATCATTGGGATATGATTCCAAATAATACTGATGTTTTACTAACACATGGACCACCATTTAAACATGGTGATTTATTGGCTCATAAATCTAGAAGAATTGGTGAGTGTCCAAATGTTGGATGTGTTGATTTAAGTATTGCTATAGAAAGAGTTAAACCTAAGATAGTTGCTTTTGGACACATACACGAAGGATATGGAAAAGTAAAAGGTAGTGATGGTATTATTTACATAAACTCAAGTTCACTTAACGAAGAATACTCACCGGTAAACGCACCGAAATTTCATAGAATATAAATAACTTTAAATTTAGTAAAATGAAATATTTACAATTAACCTTTATCTTAGAAAAAGATGAAGTAAAGAAATCAAAAAAGTGGATTAAAAAACAAGAAAGAAAACATATTGATGAACATAATGATATTAATGATAGGTTCTCATATAATTTCACACAAACAGGGTTAGGTTATACGTCTTCTATAACAGACAATCTAACTGGTAAAAAGAAAGTATTAAGAGATTTTAATTATAAATAAATAAATAATGGAAACACAAGTAAAAATAAATATTAACGATTATTTATCCGAAGAAGAAAAAAAAGAAATAGCTATTGATGTCTTTAGAAACCAAGTTAAAACACAATTGTTTAAATCCATTGATGGTACAGTACAATCTGATAGTGAAGTACAAAGAGTTATTGGAAATATAAGTTATGAAATTGTATTCAACGAAGTTCAAAAGTATATACCTGACGCTAAGAAAATGGTTGAAGATAAAGTAAGTAAAATTTTAAAGGAAAAAGATTTATCTTATTACGTCTTTAGAAAAAAAGATGCTTGGGATAAAGAAGAAAGTTTAGCGATAACTTATTTAAATCAAGAAGTTAAATCAAATGAAGAAATGTTCAAAGAAAGGATAAAAAAAGAAATGGAAGAATATGATTTGGGTGATGATTTAAACAAAGAATTATCCGATAAATTTGATAAACTAGCTGACACCATGTATTCTTTATCTGATTTATTTATAAATAAGTAAATTGAATAATTAATTTTTAATAAATACTATTAATAAAAATTATTAAAAGTTAATATGGTTAGTAAAAAAAGACATATTCTAAAAGCTATAACATGGAGATTGATTGCATCATTAACGACCTTTCTAATAGGATGGATAGCTACTGGTGATATAAGATATGGTTTGTCTATCGGTGCTTTTGATTTTACTATAAAATTAGTTTTATATTATATACACGAAAGAATTTGGTATAAAAGTAAATATGGAATTGAATAATAAAAATTATAAATTATATGAGAAAATTATTAATATTGTTAGTAACGTTAGTTTTACTTATTGGATGTAAACAGACTTGTGTTCCATGTTCATCTAAAATTGATAATAAACAAATATACAAACAAGTGTAATTATATCAAGTTTTAAACAAAATATATATATTTAACTATAAGTAAGACAATTAATTATAAAAAATATAAATTATATGGGATTTAAAACGATAAAATACAAACCAAAAGACCAACAAATGTTCTTTACTTCTTTAAAGAAAAGAGTTAATGGATATTTTGGTGAAAAAATATCAAGTAAAGGAAATTGGAAAATGTATTTAAAATCAGTTCTTCAAATGGCTGGTTATTTTATACCTTTTGCTATATTATTAACATATGATAATATGTCAACTTGGATGTTTTATGGTATCTGGGCTATAATGGGTGTTTTCATGGCTGGTATCGGACTTAGTATTCAACATGACGCAAACCATGGAGCTTATTCAAGTAACAAAACTATAAATTCAATTTTAGGAGCATTGATAAACTTTGTTGGAGGAAGTGCTCATAATTGGAAAATTCAACACAATATTTTACATCATACTTATACTAACATAACTGGACATGATGAAGATATACATCCTGTTGGTATTTTAAGATTCTCACCAAATGAGAAACTTAAAGGAATACATCGTTTTCAACATCTTTATGCTTGGTTTTTCTATGGATTAATGACAATTCAGTGGCTAACTACTAAAGATTTTAGAGGGTTGAAAAGATACAATGATATGGGGTTTGTTAAAACTGGATATAAAAAGGAATTTATAAAACTTGTTTTTTGGAAAATAATATATTTGGGGTATGTTTTGGCTTTACCTATGATATTTGTAGATAACTTTTCTTTTATTGAAATAATTGTTGGTTTCTTGTCAATGCACTTTATAGCTGGATTGATATTAGGATTGATTTTCCAACCAGCTCACGTTATGGAAACATCAGAATTTCCAATGCCTAATCAAGATATGACTATTGAAAATACATGGGCTGTTCACCAAATGAATAACACGGCTAACTTTGGAAATAAAAACTTTTTCTTAAATTGGTATGCTGGTGGATTAAACTTTCAGATAGAACATCATCTTTTTCCTAACATATGTCATATACATTATAAAAAAATATCTAAGATAGTTAAACAAACTGCTAAAGAATATGGAATACCATATAATGAGTTACCTTCTTTTACATCAGCTGTTTGGAATCACGCTAAAATGCTTAGAAAACTTGGATTATCTTAATTTTTAATATTTTTAAAACATATTTAAAAATATTTACTATAAAAATAGTATGATTTTTGATATTAAATAGTTAAAAGTAAAAATGAAAAATAAAACAAAAAAGATAACATTAGTTGTAATTTTAATTATATCTTTAACAACCGTTTTAAAATCACAATGTATTAAAGGAAATTGTTATAATGGTAACGGAACCTTTTTATATTTAAATGGTGATAAATATCAAGGTCAGTGGAAATCAGGACAAATGCAAGGATCTGGTAAATATGAATATTATAACGGTGATAGATACGAAGGGCAGTTCCATTTCAACAAAAAAGACGGAACTGGTACATATGTATGGAAAAATAAAGTAAGTTACACAGGTCAATGGAAAAACGATTTAAGAGAAGGATTTGGTGTTTATAAATGGACTAATAGTTCCACATATGCTGGATTTTGGAAAGAAGGAAAAATAATTGATACAAGTATTGGAGAAACACCAATATTACAAATAAAAAAAATTAAATAATAAAGTGTTTATAATAAAAGAAATATTAATACAATTAATAGTAGCGTTTTTATTACATGAGATAGGATACTGGACATTAGGAAGAAAAGATGTATTTGGTAGAATAAGTATGTCACATTTAATAACCGGAATGATATTAGTTTTCTTTATTGCAATATTTATGGTAATGATATACTCTTCTTACTTAACCATTATTAAAATAATATAATAACAATATAAAATAACAAATTATGAAAGAACAATTGTACCGATTACTAAAAACTAAAGCTTTATCCGAAAAAGAAGAAGCAATCACAACTATTACACTTTTAACTGAACATCCTGCCGGAATCGGTGACCACTCTACGGATGATTTTTATGCCAATGCTGAACAAGCTTTACAAAAATTAGTTGATGCTGAAGATAAATTATCTACTTTAGAAAAATTCAAAGGAGATTTATTCACTACTTATAAATAAAATGAAAGCAAAAATAGAATTTGATTTAGAAGATTTAGATGATGTGATATCACATTTAAGGTGTGTTAAAGCTGAAGATATGGCAAAAGCATTGTCTAAAATACAAAACATATCAAAAAATAACTGGATATTTAATATATCAGAAATGCAAAGTAAAATACAAGAAGTTTTTGAAGAATATAATATTAACGTAGAAGATTTGATAAATGAAAAATAATAAAGTAATAATAACTACATCAGATAATTTAAAAAAATTGGGTAAGGAATTATATGACGCAATTGTTATAATTTCTGATAATAAGATTTATAAAAACCGCATTGGTTTATCAAATGATGTTGTTTTAGATTGGGTTATAAATCATCCAGGTAGAATTGAAGAATATATTGAACTTAAAGATGATATGATTGAAGAAAGACGAATATCAAATAATATAGAACTTGGTGATGTATCTTTTGAAGATTTAAAATCTGAAGTTAAAATAGATATAACTGGATTATGTGGTAGTGGGAAATCTAATATCGCTTTATTAATATATGATACACTTAAATTACATGGTGTTAAAACAAATATCAATGATTATGATATTGAATATGAAGATATAAATATGATGAGATCAAAAAGAATTGAAATTTTCAATAACTTATCAGAAAGAAGTGGTGTTTCTATTGAAACAAAACAAGATATGTTTCTAAAAAATGATTTAAAATAATATATCAGATGAGTAGATATCAAGAATCAAATACACTAATAAAGATAATTAGACACAGACACTATCTTTATCTACCATTCAAATGGTTATGGTATAAGTATGTTAGATCGTTTAATGTGGTTGATGACAATACTCTTAAAGAAGATAAAGTAATTGGTGTTGATCTAAAAATATTAATATCTAGTTTCTTAAAAAAATATATCCTTAGAAGAAACAATAAAATACCTAAATGTGTATTATGGTCATTGTTAGTTAGTATAGCTCAAGGTGATATGGAATGGTATTATACACAAGATGAAGTAATGAATTTTATAAAAAAGAATTAAATAATTATGAGTGAAAAAATTTTTTTAATTGAAAAAGGTTGGATTGATCCAATGGAAAACAAAAATACCACAGGATATAAAATACATTCTTATGTAAAATCAGAAAAAGAAGCTATTGATTTTTGTGAAAAAAATGGATATTGGACAGGAGATGATTGTTGGGAAATAAGATTAAGCTCAAATGATAAAATGTATAAATATAGATATAAAGAAGTTATATTATTAAAGTAAATAAACTTGTATTAAATATATACTTGAAACAAATTAACTTAACTATGGATAATAATGATATTTTAATTGATATTTTAAAAATAAAAGGATATAAATTAGAAACTGAAAAAATAGATTTACAAGAAATTAATAATTGGTTGATTAATAAACATCAAATATTTATTGAAATAAAAATAAATAAAACATCTTCACCAAAATATATTTATACTATAAGTAAATTTCATGGAGATCCTAAAAACTTATCTAAAAAAGTTTGGTATTGGGAAACAGAATTAGAATATGATTGTAGAAAAAATATAAAATTATACAATACATATAAAGAAGCTTTCGATAGCTCAATTTTAGAATCGTTAAATTTACTTAAAGATTGTGATAAACAATCAGTTAATAAAATATTTGGACAATAACAATTAAATCCGTATATTTGAAACATGGTTAAAAATGTTTACATCGGAGATATTCATGGGTTAACGGTATGGAAAGATATCGTTGAAAAACATTCAGACGCTGATAATATTATTTTTATTGGAGATTACTTTGATTCATTTGATATTAAAGGTATTAATCAATTACATAATGCTAAAGAAATTGTTGAATTTAAGAAATTTCAAGAGTTAGACCCTAGTAAAAAAGTTTACTTACTTATTGGAAATCACGACCATCACTATTTACCTGGTACTAGTGAAAGAGGATTAACTTCAGGTTACCAACCTGTAATGGCTTTTCAATTTGAAGATTTCTTTAGAGAAAATAAAGATATGTTCCAAATGGCTGTTATTATTGGTGATAAGTTATGTACACACGCTGGTGTTAGTGATAAATATATAACTGATTTCGGATATTGGACGTATGATAAACATAAGGATGAAAGTAATGTAGCTGATTGGTTAAATGATTTATTTAAATACAAACCAAATAGTTTTTTATTCTCGGCTGGTTATGATAAAAACAACACTGGGTTTGGTTCTGATGGATATGGTGATGATGAGTGGCAGTGTCCAATTTGGATTCGACCTAAGTCATTACAACGAGTTAATAAAAAAACAGATTTAAAAAAGATGTTTATTCAAATCGTTGGACATACTTTACAATCAAGTATTGATATCAAAGGTAAAACAACTGGTGGTAAATACTACTACATTGATACTTTACCTAATAATGAATATCTTGTAGAGATTGATGGTGAATTAATTGTTGATAAAATAGAACAACTATGATATTGAATAAAGAAAAGGTTCTTAATGATAAAAAAATAATATTAGAATCTTTAAATGAAAACCATCCAAAAGATGGATATACCAAACACGACTTAATGAAAATATTAGTTAAGTCGTGTGGGTATGATGTAAAATTTGTTTTTATTCTTTCATCTTTAGATACAAAAAGAAGTATTATAAACACAATAGGTAGTGTTGATGATTTAATTATGTTTTTAGTTGTTAATAAAATATTAAATGTAACAAGATTAAGGTCAATATATCAAAGCATAAAATACTTTACTATAAATCATGTTAATTTTGAAAGAAATAAATAAATAAAATCTTAAATAAATGAATATCAAAAAAAAGAAAACAATTATTTGGAATGGATCTCATAAAGGTGTTGGTTTTGAAATAAATAATTGGGATAGAAATGGTTCTAAACATTGGTGTTATTATTTAATTTTAAAATTAAACAGAATTCCAAAAGAAAATAACCCTGATAGTTTTTGGTTAAAATCAGATGATATGGGATATAATGGTGTTTTATATAAATATTACGATCATGAAGTTATTTCTGATTTAGATTGGCATGGTGGTATAACATGGTATGAGAAAAAAGGTGGGTTTGATGGTTCTGATAGGATAATTAAAATAGGATGTGATTATCAACATTATTCAGATGAAGGTCGTGAATATACATTAGATGATATTAAAAGAGATGTTGAGAAAAGTATAAATAGATTTTTAGAATATGTTCCTAATTATAAATACTGGTGTTGTGGTAATGGTAAATTATATGACTTAAATGAAGGTATTCTAAAATCTGATAAATTTTATAGTGAAGAATATTATGGCAATAAAGAGTGGTATAAAAAAGAAAAAAAGTTTTTTTCAAGACAAAAGAATATAAGTTCGATATTAGAAAATTCAAAATAATATAATTAAAATAAATATATATCATTATGTTGCACCTTTTCAATATAATGTCTTTCAAGAATAGAGAAATAAATTTAAACAAAAAAGTTTATGTATATAGATGTTTAAATAAACCTGGATATATTTATAGTATTAAACAATTCGGTAAAGTAGTTGGACATACAAGTAATTTAATATTATCTGATGTTAATTTTAAAATAGTTAAAAGTGGAAAGGAAAAAGCTATTGAAACAAATGTTAGAAATGTTCATGCTTTGATTAATGGTTATATAACTGATTGTAATAAAAGTAATAATGTTATAGGTGAGTTAAAGTATTATCCTTTTTGTCAAGAAAACTTTCAGTGTAATAATAAAGAAATTAAAAAGTGTAACAAAGTTACTATAGATAATAATAAATTATTTTGTTATGATTGATCTTTATTTTTGTCTTTAAGTATTTTTTTAATCTTAGAATTTAAATCTAATTTTTTTATTTTAGATTTTAAATCATCTATCATTTTATTATACTCTTCTTCATTATATGAACCCATAACTTTATTAGGTAATCCATAATTAGTATTAAGAATTAATTTTCTACTAAATTTTAAAACATCTAATCGATTTTGTAGTTTTTTTATTTTATCTGAATTTATATCCATAATGTTTAAATATAACAAATAAAAACAACAAAAACAATATAATAATATAAAACATATATAAAAAATATTTAAAAATGAAAATACCTTATGTTGGAGAATTGGCTTATTTAACTATAGGAGTTAGACAATTAAATATGAATTTGTTTCAATATCATATAAATGATGGATATGATAAAATAATATCTGATATTAAAGCAATAGAAAATGATAAATCATTTGCTCAATGGAATAATAAAAAAGCTTTGTCTGAATTGTTAGATTATTTAAAGTTAATTAAAAGACAAAAAAATATTAAAAATATAATTAATCTTAGATAAGATTATAAATTTTTGATACATCATCTATTTTAAAAAATTTAAAATTAAAAATAGAATGTAGATACATAAGTCTTTTTTTATCTATAGTATCACCATCAATAATATTAAGTCTTCTAAACATTGATATACAATTATATTCTTGTTTATCTAAGAAATGTAAATTTGTATTCATACATAAAAATAGACCACTGAATTTAGAATCAAAATCTTTTAAATCAGATAAATTTAAATTACCACCACAATCAAACTCACCATCTATATTTTCTGGACAACCTTTTAATGTTGTTAAATAATTAGACTTACAAACAAAATCACCTTCAACTAATTTAGGACCATATTCCAATGATGTTAATTGATTATAATGTGTGTGAAAAGCTCCATTTATCTTTTCTGGACAACCTTTTAATGTTGTTAAGTTGTTTTGAGCACAAAATAAAGATTCTCCTATTTTATCAGCTATAAATTCTAATGAAGTTAATCTATTAGCATTACAATCATAATACCCACCTACTGATTTAGGACCGCCTTTTAATGAAGTTAATTTATTAGATAAACAACTGAAATATCCACCAACCTCTTTAGGACCTCCTTCCAATGTAGTTAATTTATTACTTTGACAATAAAAATTACCACTAACTTTATTAAACTTTAAAGGAAGTTCAGTTAGTTTTAAACTATCTAATCTAACATTACCATCAACATCAATTGATCCATCTGAGTTAATAGTATAATCATCTATTTCATATTCTCTACAAATAGAATGTATTTCATTAAAAGATTCATAAAGTATCATAGTTTATATATTAAATTAATTTAGATATTTTTAAAGATTCTATCCAATCTTTAGCCGCTTCTTCAGATTCAAAACTAACAAACATTTGATCAGTTTTTTCATCCGAATCATAAGTAAAGTAAGGATCGTTGTTAAAAAGTTCTTTAGGTAAAGATATTGTATGTGTATAATTTATTTCAACCAAATCACCTTCTTTATACATATCTTTAACCATTTGATAAACAACTTCGGTTTGATCAAATTTATTATATTCATCATCTTCTCCTAATGTATAATCACCATTATGTGAATTTGATTTACCAATAGATTTTTTCATATCTAAACCATCACCTGTTAGTGAAACTTTTAATAACCCACCAGATGGATGAAAAATATATTCAACAATTATTTCAATATCATCAGATAATGTAAAATATAATTCACAATCAGCTTCAGATACACTTCCATTTATTTCAATTACTTTAGCTTGTGAAGCTTTTTCTATTTGAGTTGTATAAAGTTCTGTTATGTGTTTTTGTTCATCTGAATTAATATAATCATCTTTATCTAAATTATATTTAATATTCTCGTTAAATTGTTCAAATTTCTTAATCATCTATAGTATATATTTTATTTAATTTTCCTAAATCGTATTCTTGTCCTAAAGAACCCATAACATATTTAAACCTTTTAAGGTTTATTTTATTACCTTCTATTGGTTTAAAAGTTTTGAACCAATCCAATTCTTCTATATTAAATGTTGGGAAAATAATAGATATTGGATTTTCATAAACTCTAATGAATTTTTTAACATTATATCCTTTTAAATCATAAATATCATTGTCTGATATATTACAACTACCACCCAATTTTTCTGGAAACCCCTCTAAATTAGTTAAATTATTTTTATTACAAAAGTAATTATTAGATACGAAAATAGGACCTCCTTTTAATGTAGTCAATTCATTCCATTTACAATAAAATGTACCGACTTCTTTTGGACTTCCTTCTAAGTTGGTCAAAAAGTTATGTGAACAATCATATTTATCATCCACATATTCAGGACCTCCTTTTAATGTAGTCAATTCATTTGTTGCACAAAAAAAACTACCAACTGATTCAGGACTTCCTTCTAAGTTGGTTAAGTTATTCATATTACAATTAAAATTACCATTTACTTTTTTTGGACTTCCTTTTAATGTAGTCAATCCATTTGCTGAACAATCAAAATAACCTCCTATATAATCAGGGATGTGTTCTAATGAATTTAATTCATTATTACTTATTCCTAAATTACCACCCACATATTGTGGTCCTCCTTTTAAAGAAGTTAATGTATTATATAAACAATCAAAATTACCTACTATATACTTAGGAGATCCTTCTAAATCAGTTAAATAAGAAGAACCCACACATGTAAAATCACCATATACTTTTTCTGGACTTCCTTTTAATGTAGTTAAACGAGTATTTGAGCAATCAAAATCACCTTTAACTATTCCAAATTTAATTGGTATTTCAGTTAATCTAGGTTGACTGTTTATATTCAAATATCCATCTACATTAACTTTACCATCACCATCTATATCATATCCACCATTGGTGGTAAATTTATCTAAAAATTTTTTTATTTCTAATAGATTTTTCATATATTTATATATTAAAAATAATATATAAGTTATGAGATGGTTTGTAAAAGAAGCAGTGATACAAGGATGTGGTTGGGGTAATGGATATGTTGTTGTTCCTAAAGGACATCCTTTATATGGTGTTGATATTTACGAATATGAATTACCAATACATGGTGGTATAACTTTTAGCTCATTTGGTAAAGATATAGGATGGGATAGAGTTGATCTAAGAGACGATGATTGGGTAATTGGATTTGACACTGCACATGGGTATGATAAACCATCACATTGGCCTAAATCAGCCGTGGTTAAAGAAACTAAAAGGTTGGTTAAGTTGGTTGATCAGTATCAGGAGAAAGATACGTAATTTCAGAATTTAAAAATAATTTATTTAAAAGTTCAGATATAGATTCCTTTGATTTATCTGATAAATTTTTAATGTGCTTAACTACTTTAATAAAAATATTATCAGCGTCATTTAAATTTGAGAATAAAGGATCTTTAATTTTCCAAATATCATTACCATGTATAATATTAATAGCAGATTCGTCTGGTAAATGTTGCCAGTTAATAGAAGGTTTAAATTTAAACAATTCATTTACGAATTCATCATATTTCTTAATCATATAAATATTAAATTTAGTTAATTTTATAATATTCTTTTATTCCATTATCTAATACCGAATCAAAAGCTCTATTCAATGATGCTAATAAGATAATATTTTCATATCCATTATCTCTTGGATAAGGTTCATTTGTTTCTGGATTCATTGGTGTTGTTATAGTACCTGTTTGTATATTTACATCATTTTTAGGTAAAGCTTCCTTATCTACATTATATGATATTTTACCTTTTACAACTTCATAACCAGCAGTTTCATCAGTTACTACTACAATACTACCTTCTTTTTCAACATAAGTTTGTAATCTTAAATGAACTACTACTTTGGGTTTTAAGTTTTTTTCAGTTTCTTCTTGTATAACTACAGAATTTCTAACTAATCTTCTTTTAAGACCAGTATTAGGGTCTGTTCCATATTCATAAATATTTGAATTCATATCTTTAATTTAATTTAATTTATATATTAATATTTAGTTGCTAATAAATAATATTTATTATTTTATCCTATTTTAAGATTTCCAAAATCGTCTATAGTATTAGAATTTAGTAATGGAACTGTATTTAAGTTCAAACCAGTACCTATCTTACTCATTTTTAATCCATAAATATAAGCACCTCCTGTAGTTATTGAACTATTATTTAGTTTTATATTATCTACTACAGGATTGTTAATATTTGCAGTACAATCTTCCATGTATAATTCATTAGATCCACTAACACGAATATCAAAAGCTTCTTCAGTATTAGTAGAATTCCAATTAGTAGCACTGACTTTTTTCATTCTAAAACTACCACTGTCTAATCTATAAAATGCAGGTCTGTTAGTAGAATTTGTTTCCAATACAACATTTTCTAAATTATATCCACCAGTCTGAGTAGTATTTTGTGCATATAAACAAGTTGTATTTTCGCTGTAAATGTAAACATCTTTAATAGATGCTATATATTGAGCTGATACTGCATACGGATGTGTACCAGAATAATAAACTTTAGTATCTTTAATTGGGGTAGGATTTGCATTAGTCCAAACGGATCCACCATCAACCCATAAAGCACTATACCCACCAGAAGTGCAATTAATTGTACATCCATGTACTTTATTAATTATTTTAACAAGTATCATGATATCCACCGTAGCATCACCCGTAATTGTACAATCTATTAAATCACCTAATGTTCCTATTTGTCCACCACTAACAATTGTAATATCACAATTTATAAAACTACCTCTTCCTGATTTAACAGTAATTGTTGCATCTTTTGTAGTACTTCCGAAATTAACATAGCTATTAGTACTCGTCCAATTTCCACCAGTTATGGGTACTATATAAGCACAAGGATTATTTATTGAAGATACAAAAGTACCTGAATTAGCTTTAATA
>ERZ1039804.1508-NODE-1508-length-13086-cov-25.422301_pt1 | contig 13086 bp, 16 predicted proteins | sample MGYA00383089_ERZ1039804 | MGnify/ENA primary metagenome ERZ1039804 (study PRJEB29581, sample SAMEA5548359) | metagenome | biome: marine; feature: coastal; material: water | depth 1 m | study: Short-term variability in the microbial, nano- and picoplankton...
TGATACTTAAACTATTAATTTTTTATATGTTTTAAATAATTAGAAAAAAGTAAAACGCCGGTAGTTATTCTGAAAATCGTAAAAGTACAGAAACTATAACTTTCAAGTTGACCCATCTCTGTACTTTTGCGTTTTTGACAATTTCTACCGTCCTTTTTTGAAATTGAATAATTTTCAAAATTAAAATATAATAATAGAATAATATGTATCTCACTTGTCCACTTTGTAGAACTGAATGGGTGTTAACATCTCGTATTTGCGCTTCTTGTGATAAAATAAGGCATTATATGGAAATATATTCTCAAAATAAAATATTAGAGATTTTAGATAAAGTATTAGTAGTTCAACAACATAAAGATAAAGAAGTTGAAAAAAAAGATATTGAAAATAAAATAGAAATAGAACAGAAAGCTCATTTTGCGGATATTGTCAGAACTATAGAACAACAAAGTTTAAAGAACGCTAAAAATAAAACAGAAGTTGCAGACGACCAAGTTGATTATCAGAAACCATTAACACGCAATTCAAAAAAATAATTGTATATATTAAATAGTCATGTTGAAAAAATTATTGAAACTATTTACTTGTAATTCAAGTTGTGTAGGTGGTTGTACTTATAACAATTCTGAATTTGATTCAAAACATTTAGATAGAAAAATGGGAGATTATAAATTAAAAAATAAGGATATTGAGACCATATTAACAATATTAAATAAGAGGGAATTGAAGGAAAAATTAAGTTATATTTAATTTTCTATACTTGAAGATATATTAATATATAGAGTTATAGTATAATGAATACCATTAACAACCTTCCACATTTGCCAACTGAGATTATTGACAAGATTAATAAAATGGCATATGACATGAGAGCGGCCGAAATCCGAGAATTAAATAGGGCAGTTCGTTTTAATACTTGTATGAAATTTATTGAATACACTATGTTAGACCGTTCTGAAACTGGTTATGATGAGGAACATTTTAACTATTTTGAATTTCTACAAGAGATAGAATTCCTACAGTAATTTCAATATTTTAATAACTTATAATATTTTTTCATTAGATAATCTCTAGTTTCTTTTTGTGTCTGCAAATCTAATTTGATACTTATAATTTTCAAATCTAATTTTTCTATTTCTTTTTTAGTTCTCAACATCTCTTTATATTGTTCATTCATTACAATATAATGATATAATAAATTAATCCTCATCATCTGAATCATCGTGGCAACATACTGGACATTCACGGTTAAAAATAAGTCGGTCAATTAAGTCCGAGTTTTTAGTTCTTAAAACATCTATTATACTTTGTAAATAAAAAACTTTATCTAATTCCATATCATGAAATGTTTCATCTAATAATTTTATTAATGAATAATTAAACATTATATTCTTTTTATAAAACTTAATTTGTTTATCCTTGTGGTCAATATCCTTAGTTAATTTATCGTGTTCAGTTTTGAAATGTTCTGACATATCGTACAGTTCCCCACTATTTTGTTCCGACATTTATAATACTATTAGATTATTTTTTTGTATAAACATTTTCTGCCATACCGACAGAATGAAGCATTTTGTCTGCTAGTTGTTCTTGAGCTGCCTGGACTTCATCGTCTTTCGGTGGGAACTTTTCAGTAATATAAATACTTCTCAAAATACTAGATGAAATTGATTTACCACTTGGTTCAAAAGTTTTATTTAATAATTTAGTTAATGAATTTGCGCTAATCTCATCACCCTTGGAATTTAAAAGTAGATGTCCAGTTTTATTATATTTCAACCAAACATTTAAAACTTTATTTAATTGCGGCCCAACTGGTATGGTTTTGATACCAAATGTTTCAGAAGTTTTATATTCACCAAGACTAAAAAATTTAGTACTTTTATTAGTAATAACTAAATAATTAGATTTCTGTAATTGAGAATCTGATAATTCATTATATTCCTTTTTTGATACTACAGACATAAGAAAGTCGTTGCGCAACGGTGGGTTCATGTCATCTCCGATATACAAATTGCCAACAACCCATTTTTGTAAAGTATCAAAATCTTTTTTATTTAATTCATCTTTTTTTAGAGCGCCAGTTCGGTCTAAATCTTTTTTGTAATTTGATAGGATTTTTCTCAATTCTGCCAAACTACTCCAATTCTTTTTTTGCCCATCAGTCTTTTTATTATTACTAATATTATCATTATTCTGTTTCTGATAAGTATCCATCAAATTTCTATAAGTTTCTACTAATTTTTCGTTTTTTTCATCTAGTGCCAGGTACACAACGATTGCCGCCAAATAATTTCTAATAGTTGATGGTTTTTTAGTTTCTAGAGATTTCATAACTTCGTCTGCATCTTTTAATGTAGAATTCAAATTACTAATTGTAGCTTCTTTATCAACCATTTTAAGAATCTTATTTAAATTTAAAAGATATGCCTTCATAGTACTATCTTTTACATTTCGTTTTTTCAAAATCTTATCGCTGACAGATTCGTTAAATGACATTATATAATTAACTAATATATTTTTATTCTGTAGTTTTTTTTAATTAAAAAAAACATTATATTATATTAAATGGAATCATTAAGAAATAGAATTGATAATTTAACAAAAGAACAAAAGGATTCTATTAAAATTATTCTTGAATTTAATGATAGAAAAACATATACTTATAACAAAAATGGTTTATTTGTAAATATGAATTCTTTATCAGATGAAACTATAGAACATTTATATTATATTGTAAACCTTTATGAGTTGGGTAATAAATTTATAAAAAAGTTTGAATTAAATTTAATTTCTTTCTGAATATTATAATATGTCTGAATTTTCTAGCATGGATGATAATGTTTACCATTCGGCGTTAAATGACTATCAAAGTTCATTAAATAGCGCTCTTGAAAGCGTTGCTGGGGCAAATCAAAGCGCTCAAGATAAGGCAAATAAATTTAATGAAATCCTCCAAGCAAGTACTGGGGCGGTCGGAGCGCCATTAATTGCTAAAGGTATTGGAAAAACTTTTGGTAATGTAAAATCCGCTCTTAAGAAACAAGCTGGCGAAAAGATAGAAGAGATGGAAAAGGCCGCCAAACAAAAAGCGCAAGATTTAATTGATAGCGCTAAATCTAAGGCGAACGACTTGGTTAATAGAAATCCAACTCAACCAGATGGTGATATACCAGACCCATCTCCGAATCCAGATATTCAAGAAACTAATTTAGATGATGCCATCAAACAACAAGAGAACCCTCCAGACCCAGCGGACGAACCCCAATTGGAAGATACTTCATCCGATGCGCCAACTGAAGACCCTTTTTCTACAGATGCCGGCGAAAATGTACCTCTTGATGATTTAGGTGATGGCGCAGATGAGGCAGCGCAAGCGGCGGCAAAGGCGGCCAAGGCGGCGAAGGCGGCACGAGATTTAAAAGATGTTGACGAAGGACTGGATACTGGCGAGACTATTACCGAGGGTGCAGCTGCCTCTGAAGGATTTTTGAATCCTATTTTAGATTTAGCACCTTTGGCATTAGGTTTAGGATTAACATTAACTGGAATTTTCAAAAAACATCATGCGGCAACGATTCCACCGCCACCAGCAATTAATCCAACTTTTAGTTTTGGGCAATAGAATTTTTTATTTTTAATTTTTCCTTTTTTTAAAATTATTATAAAAATTAAAATCTTATTAGATATTTATAATAATGAATAAAGAAATCAAGTATCAATCAATCCAGGCAGGCCCATTTACATCATCACAAAATAGAATCAATTTTGAAATTCCTTCAGATGGAGTTTATGATTTATCCGAGTCAACAATAAATTTGAATGTAGAAGTTCAAGCGTCAGACGATGGAACTGGTGGACAAGGTATTTATCCCATGGGAATTAGATGGGCCGGAAGTGAACCAATTAGTGTTCCTAATGTTGCGCTTGTAAAAAATGCAGCGCTCCGAACTTCAACTGGTGGAAACCTTGAGAATATTAGAAGGGTTGACCAAATCGCAACAGTATTAGACCATTTAGGTACTAGCATTCTTCAGAAAAGGTCTAGGAGTAAGGATTCATTAACTCAGACTATAGGAATAAATAAACAACAGTTTAGTGTATTCCGTGATATTAATAAACTAGGAAGTGTGAAATCTAAAGAGAATAATGTTCAACCTATTTCAATTCCACTTTCAGATATGTTTGATTTCTGTTCGCAAGCAATTGAAATTGATACTACACGGAGTGGCGCTATTACTTGTGAACTAGAATTAAATGTTGATGCCTTGGTTGCCGAACATTATATGCCAGTTGCTTCATGGGTTGAATGGAAAGAAGATACGATATGGGATGATGTTTCAACGGAAGGCCCTGGCAATCAGCTCAAAAGTAATATCAAAATTAATAACTTAAATCAATCTCCTCTCTTTGTTGGATTAAAAGTTCTAGTATCTGCAGTTGGCGAAGGTGGCGCTACGACACCGCTCACAGATGTGCCGGCAGTAATTGATTCTATTGTGTGGGGTACAGATGGATTCTTAACTATAGAATTTGAACAAGACTGGGGAACTATAGGCGCTGGTCAAAAATATGTTGATATTAAGATTGAACCGGCCGACCCCACCCCAGCGAGTGTTAAAGTTGTTATTAACTTTGGAGAAATTGTTTTAAAAAAATTAGCGAAAACATCATCTGACTTTAAGGTGATTGAATATTCAACATTTAGTACAGAACAAACTAATGGCAATAAACAAACTTCATATCAGAATCAATTTCAAGTTGAACCAGATGCTGACGCAGTTGTTATTTTGTTCCCAGTTGAAGACATAAGCGCTCTTTCAACTAATGATAATATTGTTGATTACAGATTAAGAATTGATAATACAGATGCCACCGACAGAAATATTGAACCTCAGTCGCCTTTAGATTTTGATAGGATTAACATGACTATGACGCAAATGAAACGAACCCTTCGCAATTTATGGCCCATGCCAGCGATTACAGATAATGAATCTATTACTGGCGCATACTTAAATGATTTACAAGTTGCCGCAATCATGAATCCATTAAATCAGACTGTTAGAGAAAAACTTTTACAAGTTAATATTGAGGCCGGTGGTGATGGAGTTGAACAAATTTCATTATTCAAACATATCCCTCGTAGATATGAATATTAATTTATTTAATTAACTTCTTTTTTTTTAAAATTATTATAAAAATTAAAATCTTAATAGATATTTATAATAATGAGTGTAAATTATAGTTCAGTCATCCCAGAAAATAACAAAGCTTCTTACGGCGAATATGATACCGTTGATTTTGTAATGACATTTGAAAATCAAAGTCTTCAAATGGGTTCAGTAAGATTAGAAGGTGTTGTTAGTGTTCGCCAAAATGGTCAACCACTATCCGAACTTGCTAATCAACAATTAATAATCAGATACGATAACCTGGTCGGAATGCACGCACTATGTGAATCGGTACAAACTGAAATTTTAGGTGAAGTCGTAGAAAATCTTACTGAATATCCTCGCATGGTTAAACAATATGCGGCCGCTCGTAATAATGCTAATGATATGTTTAACTCAAGTCATGTTTGTGAAATGCGAACTCCAGCGGATGTTCTTACTACAGAATATTTAAAAGGTGAACAAGTACGAGCGCAAATTACGCCACCAGTTCGCAACGACCCAGACTTTAGCGTGAGACTTGATAATGTATTAAACAGTTCTAGTGAACTTTTACCGTATTCCAAAAGTGGCGCAGTTCGTCTTTCCCTTAATCTCGCAAGGGTTAACGCCTTTTTATATGGTGAAGATGTTTCAAATGATACAAGTTATTCCGTTTCTGATTTACGAATTGTATACAGAACTGTTCCTACAGATAGTGGTTCTAAAGACCCAGTTGTACTAAAGCGCAGAATTAACATTAAACAATCTATTCAATCATCTCTCGCTAATGTTCAAGTGAAAGTTCCTAGCACCCAGGTTGAAGCGTTTTCTAGTTCTTTCCAAGTACAGTCTCAAGAGAATACCGCTTTTTATAATAATCTAACACTTGAAAAAATTCCAAATCTAAGGCAGCTCACCTTTCTGTTTAATGACCAAACAAATGCTAATATTACTTATCTACTCAAATCTAATTCAGAAGTTTTAGAAAAATTTGTTGATGCCATGGGTGATACAAAACGCAATAATTTAGAAGTCAATAATATGATTGATAATAATGGATATGGTGTCGGACTAAGAATGAGTGGCGGAACAATTGATTTAACAAACCAGAAATTTTCCGTGCAGATTGATTCTGAGATTTCCAATAATGTTCCACTTCTTATGTATATGTATTTCCATACTCGTCTTGAACTTTAAATTTAATTAACAAGTTTTTTTTTAAAATTATTATAAAAATTAAAATCTTATTAGATATTTATAATAATGAGTACATATAACGCAAATATCCAAACTAGATTAATTGACCCAGTTTTTGATAGAAAGAATTTCCGAGCGGAATATAGATTAAATGCCAATAGTGTTTACTTATCAAATATGCGTCTTTTAGATATGGGAATCACAACTGCGCCAGGCGCTGGCGCTACTTTTCCGAATACTTTATTAGGGGTTTGGTGTATTAAATCAATCGCCTTATTTGATGGTTCTGAATTACTTGACCAACTTTTAGAATCTAGTTTATATAGGGCATTCAAAAATTTTAACAATACGAATGATTCCGTTAATTCTATGGAAAAACAACTTGCTCGCAGCGGTTGGGGATTTATGATGGATGGAGACCAGACCTGGGATGGTGATACCCCTGGGGCAGAAGGAATTGAAATGTCTTCATTAGAATCTTGGGATATTGAAGAAGCTTCTACTACTAATGGTCAGAATAAAGTTTGGTTATCTTTAAAAAGTGTATTACCATTTTTGGCAAGTTCTTTATATGTTCCTACAGATGTTTTTAAAAACTTAAGATTAGTAATTGAATGGAAGAGTCCTTCAGAACTCAAAAATTTGGGCAGAGACAGTACTATAGATTATGATGGACTGGTTGGTTCATTTCTTGCCGTTGATGAAGTGGTTCAAGGTGATGGCAGAGATAGTATAATTAAAAACTATCAAGGTGTTGTATACCGTGCCGTTGAACATGATTCAGTTCATGTTAATGCCGTAGCGCCGGCGGCCGGCAGCAAAACTACTCAAAATAATCGTTTCTTAGTAAATGGTTATAACAATAAAACAGTTGAACGGATGTTAATTGTTCAAACGCCGACCGACGCTACGACCTGGAGAGACGGTACTAATAATGTAGGTGCAGCAAATCAAGGCAGTCTATCGCAATTAAATAGTTCATTTCAATTCCGAGTGAATGGACAGAATAAATTACCTAGAACTGGATTTACTCGCAAAAATCAGCGCCTTGCGGCCCTCACCGATACATATGGTGAATGTACACTAATGCCTACTCAGAATTTTGTTTATTTTCCGAGTATTGCGACTTTCACACCAGACGAAAACGAGAATAAAGAATTTGGACAAACGGATTATACTGGAGTTGAAATCAGAGAATCAGTAAGAGAAATGGTTGTAGAATATAACCGAGATGGTGTTGATGGTAATACAGATATTAATCAACCTATTAGACTTAATCTTTTTGCTGAAGTAGTAAAAAGTATTAGAGTTGATAATGGAAAATACATTATTAGTTATTTGTAATTTTTTAGTTTTTTTTTTTTTATCTTATTAATATAATATAATGTCAAATATAATAATTGAATGTAGAAACAAAGAATCTGATAGTTCTAGGGCAAATGGCGATTGGTCTACTGTTCTTCCAGAAAATGTTTTGATTTCTGAAGGAGACCAAATTTTAATTAAAGACTCTTATATTGATACGCAACAAACATCCAGTTCAAGAATTCTTATACCGAAAGATATTAATGTTTCTTTAGAATATGGTTTTTATTTAGTCATGATTGATACCACACAGTTAACGAATTGGTCTGGAGCTGGCAGTACATCTCCGGCCGCAAACTATAAAAATTTAGTTTTAACAATACAATTAGATGGACTTACTGATATTAAAATAGTTGAAAGATATGTTTTAACAACTTTAGATAAACTTTCAGATAGTGTAGAAGGTAATATTACTTTTTATTGGAAAAATGAAATAGGTGAAGATATTGAACGCCGACTTACTATCCCAGTTATTAAGGCAAATGAATTTAAACAATTAGAGGAATTAGGTGGAGTTATTACTGACCTAGATTTAATAAGAACAAAAGAATTATTAGAAAGTCTTGGATTGAAATTAGAAGTTCAAACCGCTATTGACCCTACCGCTAAAAGTATATTACAACCTTACAAAGAAACGATTACTGTTGAGCTTCTTGCCGGCAATTACACAGCGGAACAAATTAACGAAACATTAAATAGAGAAATTAATGCGAATGTTGCCAATAGTTCTGATTTTCCAACCGTTAATAATAAATTATTACAAACCGCACGGCAAATACAATCAAAGTATCATGATGCCGGTACAAATACTAGACAATTTGCGTTATGTATTTCAGACGATGCCACTACAGACCCATTAAGATTAAACATGATGTATAATTTTGTTCCAACTGTCGGAAATGATTTATTTTTAGGCGCATCAATTTTTGAAATGGATTACACGGATTCTAGTAAACAATTTGAAATAAAGTACATGCACACACCGTTCTATAATACAAATCAGATATCAATTGGAATTTATGAACTTCCAACTATAAATACTTATACTACTGTTAATAAACTGTCTGGTTCGTATTTTACTAGAATGTATGCTAATGAAAAAGATACAAATGAACCGTTTGATTTTTGGGAAGGATTACTAGGATTAGATGTAAATAGTATTCAAACATATTTTGACTTTAAAGACCATACAACCGCAATCGGAGCGAATGATATATTAGCGCCAATAACAACGAATTTAGTTGATAGCGTAGGAATTACTGGGGGTAATAGTTCAATAGATGCGGTTGTGGCAAAATCTGGGTCTCTAGCGCTTCCAACCGCATTTCCATATTTTGCTAGTTCAGACCCTAGTACAACTGAATCAATTTTAGGGTCGGCATCAAATGCGCTGGATGCTCAGAACTCTTTTGGATATTATTTAATAGAAATTAAAAGTTCTTTTAAAAATGATTTCCTTACTGAGGATAATAACTGGCGTGGCATTAGTCAAATTGTAAATAGATATTATGAATTAAATTCTTATACGGCAGCTGAAGGCGGCCAAATAGTTTATACTCATAAAGGTGAAGACATGTTATTACAAAGTTTGAATTGTAGAATTCTCACGAGTGAAAAAGAATTAGCGCCAAATATTGGAAATGATAATACGATTCATGTCCAGGTCGTTAAGGGTCAACGGTCTTAAAAAAAATATTGTATTATATTAAATGCTAACTGCAGATATAATACAGTACCGAAAAAATTACTATCAAAAACATAAACAATACCTATTAGCATATTCTAAATGGTATTATTCAGATTTAAAATTTAGAGAAGGAAAATTGAAAGATGAAGAGGTTCTTAGTAAACCTCCAAAAGAAATGAGGGAACGGAAATATGAAAAGAGGAAACCACCGCCACCACTTGAGATGACTCGTGGTGTTTTTGTTCTGACTTTTTAATTTGAGTTCTTTAAGTGGGTGAAATAATGAAATATTACGAACATTAGCGACTTTTGTTCCGAAAATGTCTGTTTTTCCGCCCATTTAAGGAATAAAATTTAAATTTTATACTCGGTTTAAGTAAAAAAATAGCAAAAATAAGAATAAAAGTAATATAAAGGCATATCACCCCATAAATATAAGATGGTTGCGTGTATTTATAAGATTAAACACCACGCAGATGTTGATGAGAATAATATTTATATCGGCCGCACCTTGCGGTACACTAATAGAAAATCTCAACATAAACAAGACGCTGAATGGAAGGAAACTAAATTATATAATTATATAAGAGACATGGGTGGATTAAATGAATTTGTATTTGAAATTATCCAAGAGATTACTGACAGAAACAAAGATATTATTAAAGATATTGAGGAAGAATATATTTCTATTTTCAAACCTCAACTAAACTCATATAAGAATAAGTATGGAATTAATTGTGATGATATAAAAAAATATAATGTTGAATATCAAAAAATAAAATTTACTTGTGAATGTGGAATCACATTATCACAAGCAACTAAAAGTAGACATTTGAAAACCCAAAGACATCTGAACAAAGTTTGGGAAATAAAAAATAAAAAATAATTAACAAATTAGGTCATCAAGTTCACCATAGATTTCATGGTTGGGCCGCACAGTTGTAATTATCGCTGGTTTATAATCCTTATAGATTTTAACACCTTTCAAATTAACTGTAGTAGGTTTATAGTCTTTATCCTTAATAATTCTATAAACTGTAAATGTACTTGTATGATATTCTTGGCAAACATCGTTTAAAGTATAATAATATTTGGAGGCAATCATGGTGTTGTTATCATCAAAGATATCAGCACGGTAGTGGTAGTTCGTAATGTTGCAGTTATCTTTACGACCCATATTAGAGTATACTATTATACATAGATAAATATTTAAGTCGTTTTATTTAAATCAATTTAACCGTTCTCAACTTAAATAAAATCATCTTCATCCTCTTCAACATCGTCATCAATTTTAAAGTCCACTAATTGTTCTTGAAGCTCAATTGGGTCAATAATATAATAATCATTCCGTGGTTCATTTTTAAATTTGACTTCTTTTCTAACAATTCCAATATCTACTAAAATACTTTTAATAGTTTTATAATTGATATTCATGTTATCAAATCCGATAGTTGCCAAATAATCTTTATATGCGTTATTCAAATCTGATGATTTAACATAATAAGTATTGTTTGTTTTTTTAGTTTTTACTTCATCTTGATTAAAATGGTTGTTGAAATTTTTATTTACAAAACAGTAAGACATAAATTTATATAATGGATTTGTATTATGTTGTTTCATATTTTCATAGGCATCCGTTTTGGGCCGATGTTCGGATGGTTTGAAATTTGAAATATCATGTTTCATTAACATATTAAATAGTAATTCCATCTGTTCATCATTATCTAATAAATCATAAAGTTTATCAAAGTACTGAGCATTAGGTTTTTTGTAATGAGATTTGAAAACTACAAATCGTCTATCATCATGCGAAATCTCAATAGGGTTCAAATTATTTGATAGAATGATTAACCTAATATAATTTGTTTGTTCATATTGAGAAATATATTTTTCACGAATAATAGTTGTCTCTTCAGTAATTAAATTTTTAATTTGTTCTTTATTTGAATATCCGTCCTTTCCTTCAACCTCATTCAAAACCATTACTAACCTATCACGAAGTCCAACATTATAACTACCAAATACATCATCCATTTTGGCAGTTTTTAACAAATATGTTTTTGTAATCATTTTTTCAATTAGGTTTAATAATGTATCCTTTCCGAACCCTTGTTTTGATTTCAAGATGATAGCAGTTCTGGGCAGCTCAGTCGGTTTCTGCAGCAAATGCGCAATATAATTAATTAGATAATCTGTTGATGCTTGGTCATAGTTTGTAAGTAATTTCAAATGATTATCAAAAATAGTAAATACTTCTTTTTGTTTTTCACATTCCGCATCCCATTTAAAATTCGGAAATGGGGTATATTGAAAACCTTTGAAACTATTAAATACTTCATCATTCTGAATCTCATCTTGATGAGTTGGTTTATATAACTTTGGAATAAATTTAACTTCTTTATAAGTCTTCCGTTCACTATCAACTAACCATCTATGAAAGAAAGTACAAGTTTTACCTATAAGGGGTTCAAAGTATTCTATTGGCGCTACTAAATCTTTGAATTTGTCTTTTTGATAAAATTGATATTTCTTTTCGCCGTGAACTTCATAACGGCGGCCGAACATTAAAGGATTCTCAATTATAAAATGTCTTTCTTCAAAAACCTTTTTAACATCCCAATAACCTGGCGTTTCATTAAAATCAATTTCAACTGCCTCATCAATAACAATAGAATTGTCAAATTCTTTATGAGACCAACTAACGCCATCAGATTCGGTCATTTTATTAATCAAAGAAATAATTTCTGAAACATTTTCATGTTTATCTAAATGGAATCCATCAAAACAAATACTTTGGATTTTATCTTTTAATGAAAATTGAACTTTCTGTAAAATCATATCTTCATAATAGCTCAAAATGATTGATAGATAACTACCGTATTTATTTTGTTTTAAATTACTTTTTCTAATTTTAATACTTTCTGGAATAGATACTTTTGATTCAAAATTATCAAAAAACATTTTCTGAATTGTTTTAAATTCCGCATCCAATTTGCAGAACAATTGATTTGATGATTTATGTTTTTTATTATGATACATAGACATTAAAACCTTATGTTTATCTGTTTGAGATTTTTCTAAAAAACTACTTCTATCTCCCACATAAGATTTTAAACATTTGTGTTCAATTTCTGGAAAATGTTTTTCAACAAGATTTAATAGAATTGATGGCGCACAATTAATCATATCAATATCATAACATTCACTATCACATAGAAATCCTTTAATATTTTTTTTGAGTTTCTGTACACCAAATTTGCAGACATAACGGCGGCCGCAAGATACAAGTTGATTAGAGAAATCATATTTGGTTTCTATAAATCCATGAGTATTCATCTCGTGAATTGAGATAGTCAACCATTTTTTCAATTGTTTCATATAGATATCAATATTATTAAATAACTTTTGACCATCCTCTTCACCGTCCATTTTGCCATCTGGGTCAATTATTAATTTCAATTTATCGTCATCTAAACTCATCAAATATTTGGCATTATCAACATCAATTTTTTCTCTTAAACAATTCATTTATATTCTATAGTTAGATAATTCTTAAGTATTTTTAAACTTAATTAATTATATGATATTTATACCTATTACTTTTAATAACAAAAAGAGACCATAATATTTAATGTATTAATTTAATTAAATTCTATGGTTTTAAAATTTTAGAAAAAAGTAAAA
>ERZ1039804.1514-NODE-1514-length-13043-cov-10.163613_pt1 | contig 13043 bp, 21 predicted proteins | sample MGYA00383089_ERZ1039804 | MGnify/ENA primary metagenome ERZ1039804 (study PRJEB29581, sample SAMEA5548359) | metagenome | biome: marine; feature: coastal; material: water | depth 1 m | study: Short-term variability in the microbial, nano- and picoplankton...
TAGCATGAGCATCTGAACCTAAACGGAAAACAGTATCATCTAAACCTAATCCATTGTCTATATGGTATTTAAGTTCTTCAGATACTTTATTAAAATCTTTGAAGCCTTTTACGAATTTCATATTATTTAGGTAATCCTGTTGTTTTTAATTTTTTATCTTCACCTTTCTTTATTACTTCTTTAGCAATATCGGCATCGGCTCCATAAGAACCTTTAGGTCCATTCTTTTTAGGATTATCTAATGGCCTACCCCAAGTACCAGGTGCTTTAGTTAAAAATGAGTTAACTCTTGCATAACCCCATTGCTCTTGCCCAGCACCAGGCCTATGCCCAGATTTCCATGCAGCCATACCTCTTCTCATTACTAATCTTAATAAAGGTAATGATACACCGGTTTTTTCTGATTTGTTTTTAAGGCCTGTTTCTATACCCTTTCCTTTAATAGGGCCACGATCACCACTTGCCTTTTCATCTAAAGATTCTCCTAACCCATCAGAATAAAGTTCCTTTAACCAATTATCCAAATCTTTATTAGGTTTAACTTTATTGCTAAATTCTGTGTAAAATCTTTTCTTAAATTCAGCGAAGTTTTTAGACTCTTCCATCATTATATGTAATTCACTCATTACACCTTCATTGATTACCATTTCCTCTAATGCCTCAGAGTATAGGTCATCAAATGCCTTAGTATGTTTAGATTTCTTTAGGGATTTTTTACCTTTAGTGTCACCAGGTAATTCTTTGTAAGCAGAAGGATCATCATCAGCTTTAGAAGACTGATCTTTCATTTGTTTATCCTTTGCCCTTGCAGTAGAAGTAGAGATACCTTTAAAGTATCCATGCCCTTTGATTTTATCTTCAAAGTTATCTTCCTTTTTCTCTGTAATAAATTGTTTAAAGTCTCTTATGAATCTCATAAAAATTTATATTTTTTTTATTTATTCATTAGCAAAAAATAAATTATTAAGTGTTGAGATCCTCTATACCTAATTCTTTATTAATTAAGTTAATGATTTCCTCATTTATTTTAACTGAACCAAACACAGCCCAGTCTGGATCTATTAATATAGAATGGATTTTACTGGCAAGGCCTGCCTCTAAAGCGAGAGCATCAACCTTGCCAGTATACCATTTAGTAACATTTTCTACACCACCAGATTTGTATAAATCTATAACCTGTTGGTTGTTTATATGTCTTTTATGAAACCCCATTATTCTGATGCAGGGCCTTCAACAGATGATTGTAATTCTAATTCAGTGATTTCTTGCTGTACCCTAGCTAACTCTGAATGATTGTCTCTAAGAGATTGATTGTCTTCTTGTACTTTTTGCACAGCAGTAGATAATGATTCGCCTACATTGGCCATTAACTCGACAAATGATTTAGCTTCATAAAAACCACTCCCTGTCATTTTAGTAACCATTTGCCAAAGAATAGTAACACTAGTAGAACGAACAGGAATTATACCGTCAAATTCTTTACCTTTTACTATTTCTTTGCATTCTCTCAAATTATGATATAACATAATTAAACCTGTTGCTGTTGTATGACCCCATGGTGCATCTTTTTCTAAGAACTTAAGAAGTCGATCAAAAACTTTTTTAGTTTTAAAATCTACAGGATATTCTCTTATTTGCATTTCGCTAATCAGATCTTCATTAATCTGATCTAATTCAGCTTCTCTTGTTTTTAATTGCTCTATAGTTTTTGGAGCTTTTACTGTAGCCATTTCAACTACTTTAGTTTCAGTTTCTTTACTCATCTTCTTTTTTATTTACTTTTGTTGGGTTTGGATTAAATTCTTTATTTACAGTATTACATTTTACACAGGCTAGACTATCCATAGGAAGAACTCTATCAGTTTTCTCGCCTGTTAGAAACCTGCTAATCTTTCTTAGAAAGAAAATAGGTTTAAATGTTTCATTACCACAAGCTTCACATACAATAGGTGTAGTTTTATTAGCTATGTCCAAATTAGCTGTATTGAATGGTTCTTTTTGCATCAGTTTGATATTAAGTATATTAACGCTGCACAAACTCCTATAGAACCTATAAATATACCAATTCCTATAAAACCGATAAATGCGCCGATATGACTATTTTTTAATTTATTTTTAAGGCTTTTCATAATATTATTTTATTATTATATACATTTTTTAAAGATAGTTTAAACAATATTTTATTTTTTGTATTAATTGAATTACTAATTACTACATTATCTCAATGATTCCTTGCCTTGTAAAACATCCATCCAATGGTCACACATTTCATGCATCATAGATTTAAAATTATATTTAGGTTCCCATCCTAATGTTTCTCTAATTTTCGTGGAGTCGCCTTTAAGATATGGTAATTCCTCAGGTCTCATAAACTTTGGATTTTGTACAATATAATCTCTGTAATCTAAATCTAAATAATTAAATACCAATTCACACATTTCTCTAACTGAATGAGTTTCCATAGTTGATACAACAAAATCATCAGCTACATCATGATTTAATATTGCATGCATTGCTCTAACATAATCTTTTGAATGGCCCCAATCTCTATAAGAATCCATATTTCCTAATTCTAATTTATCTTGTAAACCTAATTTAATAGAACATGCAGCCTTAACAACTTTATTAGTTACAAAATTGCTTCCTCTTCGCGGAGATTCATGATTAAACAAAATACCGTTCACTGCATGGAGTTTATGAGCTCTTCGGTAATGTCTTACAATATTATAACCAAATACCTTTGAGCATCCGTAAGGTGATACTGGATTCATAATACTCGTTTCTCGCTGAAACCCATCATCCTCAACAGTTAAACCAAACATTTCAGAAGAAGATGCTTGATAAAATTTAGCAGTAGGACAAGTCCTTTTATACGCCTCTAATATATTTAATACACCTAATGCATTAGTCTGTACAGTATATTGTGGTATATCAAAACTAACTCTTACATGACTCTGTGCTGCTATGTTATAAATTTCATCTGGTTGAATTTGCTCAAGTAATCTTTCTAAACTTCCTTGATCTGATAAATCACTATAATGAGTTGTGAGTTGGCCACTTTCATATGCAGTCGTTAACCTAGCTGATTGATTTTCTGATGTAGAATTTCTTCTCACAGTTCCATGAACTTCATATCCTAATCCTAATAAGTATTCTGTTAAGTATGATCCATCTTGTCCATTAATTCCTGTTATAAATGCCTTTTTCATTTTATTTTAATTATCTAGTTTTGTAAATAAGAATCTGCTTCTTTTTTATTAAAGACAGCCATCTCTGTTAAATCGGGCCAATCTGTTATTACCCATTGTTTAGGTTTCGTTTTAATTGCATCATCAAATTTATCTAAACCTAATTGCGCAGTTTCTGGTGTCATGTAATAATGATACCCATATGTTTCTATATCTTGATCTCTCCATGGTATATTTGGAAGCCTTCCATCATATGACATTTTCTTTAAAGCAATTGCATCTTCTTTAGTATCACAAAGAATAGCACCACCTCTTCCTAAAGATAAATGTTTTTGAAATTGAAAACTTAAACACATAAATGATCCTGGAATATAACTATTCTTTTTCCATAATACTGCTGCATCATAAATAGGTTTAAAATGTTCATTAACTTTATAGTAATCCTGCCATTCCTCATCTCTCCATTCTAAATTAATATTTAATTTATTAGCCAAGAAAGGAACAGAAATATAAGTTCTTTTTGGTACTGTAATTGTTTTAATGTTTTGTAATCTTAAACATAATTCAATACCGTGTGTACATGCATCTAAGCATACTGCATACTGTGATCCGAAAAATTCAGCTAGCCTTTCTTCTAATTTTATTACGCATTCAAAACTCATATGGTAAGTTGTTTATTATATATTATATGTAAAAAACTCCGATTGTTTACTTAATAAATATTTTCATTGCAACACCATTAGTTTTAAAACCATTCTTATCATAAAAATTAACCAGAGACTCATCACAAAATAAAGTTACTCTGTAACATCGTTTTTCTTTTGCAATTTTAACCAATTCTTTAATAAGCTTAACTCCAATATTCTTTCCTCTTACTTTATTATCAACAACTATATCTTCAATATGACCAGCAGATTCACCTCTAATTTTATTTTCTATTACAACTGAACCGTAAGCAACAATTTCATTATCATATATACCTACAATTGCATTAGATGAAGTATTATTTTTAAATGCATCCCAGCATTCTGATTTATCCTTGGAAGAATAATCTATCTTTGTTAATTGTTGCAATAAAGGAAAGACTTTATCTAAATCCCTTCTTTCAACTCTCCTAAATTTTATCATCCTAAAAATGTTTTGTCTAATTTTTGACCTTCATACGGTCCAGTTTTATATTCATAAACAAGAGTATCATCTTCTAAGATTTCATATGTATGGCCTCCTTCTAATGTAAAAGAAGCATCTCCTGGATTTAATATAGGTGTTGCAATAATCTGATCGTCAGTGTCATAAAAGATACATTTAACTTTACCTTTTATTACAATCCATGATTCTTGTGCAATAACATCTCTAGTTCTATTTTTCCAAATATGTTTATGCGGTTTAAATGTTTTGCCTCTTTCCATCTTTAAAGTGGAGCATTGTATAAAATTTTCTTCTGGGATTAAATCAACCCTAGGTTCTTTTATATCATTTGCTCTTTGTATTAAATGAAGGAGTTTGCTAGGGTTGACTTTTGAATAAATTTTTTCCATATACTATAATGTTTTTGTATAACCTTCTTGGTCATTGGTGATAGTTACTTTGTTTATTAATATACTGTCTTCTCTTAATTCATCTAATAATGAATTAACTCTTGTTAAAAACGCAGCATCACCTGAGGTTATTTCGTTATAAAAATATAAAGGATCTCGAGGCCTTAAATTTAATTTTTTAAAATTAATACAACAAGAGGATTTTATAACATCATTAGGAAATGCTCTTCTATTAATATATTTTAAATCCGAATCTATATTTCTAGGAAGAATCATATCTTGGTAATGGCCTTTAGTATATAAAAATAAAGAATTTGTTTCTTTTATACATTCAGCAATACTTTCTAAATGATTATTATGCCACAATTCATCGTGATCACAATAAGCAACATAATCATAACCTTGATTAATAGAAAATTCTATTCCTATTGTTGTTGCATTTACACCACCAGAAAACCAAAGATCTTGCCCTTTATTAGGATACCTTTCACGCTCTACTGCAATTGGTAAATTAATAGCCAATATTTTATCCGAAGGTATAATTTTTGCTAAGCTGTCAAATTCTTCCTTATTAGCATAATCATCACCTATGAGATAAACTTTCCAATTTTTATAAGTTTGGTTATTTATAGCAGTAAGTGTTCTCTTTAACAGCTCTGGTGTTTTTCCATCTGGCCTTTGCCAAGTAGAAATAACAATACCTATTTTTGTAGATTTACTCATCCTTCTGATTATAGATTTTAAATTTAGATAAATCTGGATAAGGTAAAGTTAAATCTTCATTAGGTTTTTTATCACCATTTACTTCATAAAACTGTTTCATAAGTAATACACCTCTTGCTGCTAATTCAGGCATCATATAAAAATTCCAACCTAACATATCAAAGTTATCTTCATGATAGGAACATTCTCTACGCCCAGAATATCTAGCACGCTTAAACCAAAGATAAGCTTTATAATCATCAGTTAATATTGCACCTCCTTTAGATAACTTAAAATGTTTATAAGGTCCTGTAAATGAAATACACATATGTGATTTAGGAATAAACATATCAGCTGTGAATCTTAAAGCAGAATCCCATACATTAGATCCTTTAAGTTGATATGCACCTGTTAATGTTTCACCTTCAACATGTTCCCATTCTATAGCTAGACCGGCATGAATAATTTCACAAGGAACTGACGGGTAAGTTCTAGAAGGACAAGTTACTATATTATCCTTAATGTTTTTCTTAATATGGTTTTCATAATATAAAGCAAGAAATAAACCATTACTCATATTATCTAAAGTTACAGCATATTTAGCTCCAGTATAATCTGCCAACTCCTTTTCAAATTCAACCGTTATATCATAGACTGATTTCATATAGCTTTTTTATTTTTTAAAAAATCTAATTCTTCTTTAGTAATTTTCATAACATCCTTTTTCATTAAATGAGAAACTCTATCATACGTGTAATAATATTGTTTTTCAAATCCTAATTTTTCAAATACTTTTTGTGAAGCAATGTTATCCATTTTTACATAAGCATCTATCCCTTCTTTAAGAATTTCTTTTATCATGAATGTACCTATTCCTCTTCCTTTATGTTTAGGATCTACACAATAAGTAACTTCATTTTCATTTATAAGTCCTACATAACCAACAGGCATTCCTTGTGATATACAAATTTTATAATTATCAGAATTATTGTTCATAAATTTTTCTTGCTGTTCTGGTGTTATTTCATTTTGAGTTTGAAATGAATTTTGGTTTTCGGGGTGAGTTCTTAACTTTCTAACAAATTCCCAATATTTTTTATCACAATTTACTAATTTCATTTCTTTACTGCTTTTTTAACTACTTTAATAACTTTAGCAATATCATCTTCAGTTAAAAACATATGAAGAGGTAATGATATAATCTCTTCACTTAACTTATATGCAGTAGGGCATGTACCTTTTGCATCGGAGTACAATTGATATTCTGTATTATCTTTATAATGAACACCTGGGAATATATCATTAGCATTTAAATATTCCATCACATCATTTCTATTTGATACTCTAATTTGATATAAATGTCTTGATGATACACAATCAGTATTATGAAGTATAGGTTTTATAAGATCATTATCTTTAAATCCTTTATCATATAAATTGCAAATTTCTCTTCTTTTTTGATTATCTTCATTTAAGTATTTTAAAGCAACCAATCCCATAGATGCCATTATAGAATTACCGTGAGCCTTAAATCCTAAATCAATAACATCGTAATCCCATTTATAACTTCCTTTTGAATTTGTTCTGTTATAAGTATCTTTATCAATACCTAACCAAGATAACTTTCTAGCCAATACATCATAGTCTTTATTTTTAAAGCAAATCATTCCACCATCAGCAGTAGGCATATTTTTAACTGATTGAAAACTAAAAATAGAAACATCAGCATCCCAACCTACCTGTGATGTTGCTTGTGCAACACCCATAAATATTCTATCTACTAGTGTACCTGCCATGTGAGCGGCGTCTAAGATTAATTTTAATCCATACTTATTGCATAATTCTTTTACTTCTTTATATTGGCCAATGTTACCTCCTATACCTACATACATTACGGCTTTAGTCTTTTTTGTAATTTTAGATTCAATGCTCTTAACATCTAAACAGAGTTGTTCATCTACATCTGCAAATACAGGCTTGAGATTATTATAAAGAATAGCATGATTTGAAGAAACAAAAGTAAGAGGTGTTGTTATTACTTCATCATTATCCCTCCACTTATTAGCATCCTTCAAAACCTTTAATGCTATCTGTAAGCCTACTGTATTAGATGCTACGAAATGCGCATGATCAAAATTTGTATATGCTTTCCAAGCTTCTTCTAGTTTTTCAGTTTTAAAACCTAAACCCGTCCAACCTATTTCTAAACACTCTTCTATTTCTTTTAGAACTTCCTTAATTCTATACTTTGGTTTAAATACTTGTATTGCCATTAGTCTTCTTTAAATATTTCAATGCATAAAACATTCTTATCATTAATCATAAGAACTGTTCCATTTTTACATTGCATTTTAGTAAATTGTCCTTGCTTAATTGTTTCTGTTAAAACACCATGAAAAGTTCTTTTCTCTCCACCTATAAAGTGTATAATTTGAGTTACACATTTACTATAATCTACTAATGAAGATTTTAAATTTAAGTCAGTCATAGTTATTTATTATTATATAGCTTTTTACAATATTGTTTATCGTGCTGTAGCATAAGATTTTTTTCTGCTTTTAATTGAGCAGTAAGCTGATGGCTACCTGCCCCAATCACAACCGGATAATCCTCACCTACAATTCCAGGTTCTCCATATTTAATAAACATACGATACCACAATTCACAATCAATCATGTATGTTACATTTGTATCAATTAATTCATTTTTAGGAATTAATCCTACGCTTGGGCATCCTATAGAATTTTTTCCTTCTAATAAATGTTTTCCATCTTCTCTTATTGCAGGTGTCATATATTGATAAAATTGATTAGTATCATAATTTAAATGTTTAAAATTAGATAACACCCATTTTTTACCATCATTTAAAAGTTTAACTGCCTTTTCTAAAAAATCGGAGGATTCAATATAATCATCTTGATTCATTAATTTAATAAATTCCCCAGAGGAATGATGAATAGCATTATTAGTATTCCAAGCAGGTTTACCGATATGTTCTTTGTATCTTATGTATTTTATTTTAGGATGTAATAAGGTCTTAACATATTTTTCTATTTCATCCGTGATAGAATGATCGGAAATAATAATCTCAAAATTTTGATAAGTTTGTTTTAGAATGCCTTCTATGTTTTTCTTTAGAAAGGAAACGCCCTTTCCCTTTGCCTCATAAGATGGAATACAAACAGAAATTATAGGATGATAGGTTAAATTTTTATCCATGAGTCAGGTACTATGTTATTAAGTTTATTATTACTAAACCATTGCTTAGGGGCTACGATCTTCCCTTTAGGGTTACTATTAAGATAAGCACCCCACCAAGAGAAGGAAGAACTTGAAATAATATTATGTGTACATTTAGATTGTAAAAACATTTCTACATAATCTTTTTCATTATCAATAAATATAAACTTATCCCCAATAAAATTTTTCTTGCACCAATCTAAATCATCACTAAAAATTAAGTACTTATCTACCTCCCCTACGCGGTCCATTCCTTTTTGGTAATATTCTATATCTCTTGCTACATGTAAACTATAATTTAAATAATCTCCTCTTCTTACATGAATAGAGCATGTTACACCTTTTAGTAAATTATCATATTTTACTAATTGTTGATTTGTAAATTCACTAGGCTTAAATAAATTTAGAATTAAAGTTTTATTTGGAAAGTATTTTTCAGACTGAAAAAAGCCATCGTATAAAGTATTATCTGTAACTTTAAAAGATTCATAATGAAAAGGTATTGATTTTCTATTCCTAGGTGGTGTTGGTATCTTTGGCCAATTAAAATTTTTAAAAATTTGCAAATATTCATTAGCATAATTTAATCTAGGATTATGTACTTTATCATTATTAAGATGCTGTAGGTTTTGGTCAATATTCCAATACCCAGTCTTAAGCTTTCCCATAAAACCTCCATATTGTATAAAGGCAGTTTGAAACATCATATTACCTAACCCACCTTTTAATCTACATGTTATCATTTAATATTATATCTTTTTTTCATACTTTCACTATAATCTCTATGTGCATTTTGAATATCGCTATGACTTCCTCTCTGCCAAGCAAGAGGAGGATTAAAAGCATAAGCATTACACTTAGGTTGAACAACTGCTCCCAAATAACCATCAACTGCAGTGTAAAACCATGGCTCCTCGGCAAGAACCGAATTTATTGCTAAATCATAACAACTTTCATTAATAGCATAACACGTTGTAGTAATCATTCTTGCACACTTTACTACATTTTCACTAATTTTTGTAGGAATAAATCTACCACCTCTATCTTCATGTACGCCTCCAAAATATAACAAATCCCAATCTGTAGGAACTTCTTTTATTAATTTACCGAATACATTCTGTAAATCTGAAATAAAATCACAATCATCTTCAATAATTAAAACATTCTCCCACCCTTTTGCCTTTGCTCTTTTCCAAATATTTACATGGCTTGCCATACAACCAGCAGCGCCAACCCATGAAGCTCTTTTAATTTTATTAATACCTGCATCTCTTTCGGTTGTATGCCGCCAACCCATTGGATTTCCTTCTACTGCTGACATTCTTTCTACGATAAGATTATTAGCTTCCCATTGCTTTTGAGATTCCTGTAGTCTATCTGTTCTTTTATCTAAATTGATACAAATTAGTTTATTAAAAAAGTTATTTATCATATAATTATTTTATTTTCCAGAGGCTTAATGTTTTATCAGAGTTATCATTATTATCCCATTTATAAATTTCTGTTGGTGAAGAGATGCTCTCCAATGGTTTATTCATTTCCCATGGTGATAGCGTAAAGTTTTGTGGGCGCCACCCATTAAACTCTGTTATGTCAGTATTTGCTTCTATAGAATTAAAGTGAGTAATAAATACATATCTTATTGGTGAATCATTTAAGGATTTTAATACTGTTGATACATATTCATTAGGGAAATGCACAAGAACATCTTTAAGAATAATAGCATCAAAAATTTTACCTTCTATACATTTACCAAAGTCATTAATAACATCGGCCTTAATAAACTCTATATGATTTTTCTTTTTATACTTATCTTTATTTGATTTTACCAAAGCATCTACAATATCGACACCTCGGTAGTATTCAAATTCATTAACAATTTCTTTCATCCAATTAAAATCACCACATGCAATATCTACAATATTATTGATATTATATTTTTTACATACCTTTGGTAACTCTGATCTAAGAATTTCCGTATTTTCTAAAGTTGAACCTGTACCTGATACCGATTCTTGTTGAAAAATAGACCAACCTAATTCTTCATATACCTTTGTAAAAACTGAATGCTGTCTTGCTTCTACATCATTGACTGTAACACTCTTTCTTTCTTCTCCCATAATTAAAGTTTATTTTTTAATTTTCTACTTGCTTGAAAATGTTCAATTACCGGGTTTATATTAGGGTACATTGCTCTCATACTATCAAATATCATTGTATATTCTGGAGGAAGATTACCGTCTTTTATCTTTCCTTCATTTCTCATATCTTCAATTACCTTTCCTAAATTCCATTGCTCAAATGTTTTGGCACCAGGGCCTTCTGCTATGTTAATACCCTCCCATCTTTTACATAATTCCATTGTGTTAGAATTATTAGCTAAATAGATAGTACCACTTAAACATTCATTTTTTCTCCATCTAAAATCTTGCCATCTTACAGCAACATCACAAGTATAAGAATCAAATAAAGAAGGGTATGAATGTACTACTGCATCACTATCAACCCAAACTATCGATTTACCTTTATGCTTAATTAACATGTCCTGCATAAATTTAGCCTTAAATCTAGTATTTGCTTGCCAATCACCTAAATTAGGCACACCTACCACGTCGTGTGGAATGTTTAACTTATTGAGTGAATTTTTTAATTTAATAGCTTCTGCTTCATAAGGAGTGTTTATAGTATAATAAGAAACTATAATGTATGGCTTTTCTTTTAGCGCTGCATTAATTACCTTTTTATTAATTAAAATAGAATGCAAGGATTTTTTTATAATTATTTTTTCTAATGATGAAGGTGTAACAGTAGCAATCTTAATTTTTGTATTCTTTAAAAATAAAGCCAATGCATTAACTAAAGTATTCTTATAGTCATTAATTTTATTTTTTAGTTGCGAATTAGAGTATTTTTTATGGAAGTGAGTATCTTTATCATCAGAGTTTAAATCAAACCCAATCAAATATATTTCTTCATATCCTAATAAGGTTGCTAATTGTATACCGCAAAAACCACTATTTTCACCGTGTGCAAATTGACTAGAAGTCTGACCAAACCCCGTATCATTAATTATAGTCTTGTTTGAATTTATTACTTTAGTAAACTTATCTAATTCATTGTATATAGTATTGTTTCTGGTGTCGGTTATTTTACCATTAATATTTGTAATATAAGAGTGTTTTGTATTTAAAATAAAATATGAATACATTGACTTGCTTACTACTTCTGTTACTGTATTAATGTTTCTTTGAGGATCAAAATAACTATAATCCATTGTTACAAAATATGTAGGATTAAGTACATAATTGATAGATGCATTAATGCACATGGTATCTTCATTCTCTAAAAGATCCAAATCTATATCATTTACAGAAGGGCCGCCACCTATTATAAATATTCTATTGCTTTTAGTTGGTGGAATTAAGATATTGGAATTAACATAATCAGGAAAAGGTAATGGTTTACTAGTATTTTGTACTGTTCTAATTTGAGTCTTTCGTACACGTATACCAGGCTTTATTTGGTTAGGCTTGTTACCTTGTGCTTTAGGCACAATAATAACCTTTCTTATTTTTCTTACCTTTCTCATGCCTTTATTTTATTTATTCATACTAAAAAAGAGGAGATTAATCTCCTCTTTTCTCAACTTAAAAAGTAATTTTTATTTACTTAACTGCTTGAATTACTGGCTCAGTTGGAGCATCTGTATTTTCTACAGGATCAGCATCAGCATCAGCATCTTCAGTTGCTTCAGTTGGTGGTACAAAAACTTTAATAGCCTTTGACACCATCTCGGCATCTTCTAATGTAAATGCACCTTTCTGTTGAGCAAGTCTTGCAGCTTGAATAAGAACGTTTAGTGCTTGCCCTTGATTCATTTCTTGATTCATTTCTTGATTCTCTTGTGACATAATTTATAAATTTGTTTATTATTATATACTTTTTATTAATTTAGTTTCATACTATTTCAATATCTTTTTCTAATTCTTTCTTAGTTGATATAGTAACATATAGCATACCTTTTTCTACCTTAGCGTTAATTTTCTTTCTATCAAAATCATCAGGTAACCCAAACCTTTTATTTAAAGGTGGGGTCCATTTGTTATCCTCACTTTCAATTACAACACTAAGATCATTCTTAATAAGCTTAACCTTAATATCTTCTTTATCAAAACCAGGAACTGGTATTTCTAAAACATATTTACCATCTTCTTTATCGAAATGGTATTCTTTAAAAGGATTTTTAATTGTATTTAACTCTTCCCAAAAAGGGTGGCCTGTTAGAGCCTCATTGAAATTTGATTTAAATGTAAACATAGTTTTAATTAATTTTTAGTTATAACAAGGATTATTCCTTATTTAATTAATATACTGA
>ERZ1039804.1517-NODE-1517-length-13037-cov-7.163380_pt1 | contig 13037 bp, 8 predicted proteins | sample MGYA00383089_ERZ1039804 | MGnify/ENA primary metagenome ERZ1039804 (study PRJEB29581, sample SAMEA5548359) | metagenome | biome: marine; feature: coastal; material: water | depth 1 m | study: Short-term variability in the microbial, nano- and picoplankton...
GGATGGTCCTTTGGGCCATCGTCGTCCTGCTGTTCGTGATGTGGACTCTCCTCTTTGAGCGCATGTGGTATCTCAAATCCGACGTTATCCAGGATGTACAGGGTGCTATAGATCATTGGGAGGGGCGCACAGAGCGCAAATCCAAGCGTGCTCATCAAATCAGAGAGCAATTGATCTCTGAGGTGAGCGTCAAGATCGACGAAAACCTGATGATGATTAAAACGCTGGTTGCCCTGGCCCCGCTATTTGGCTTGCTGGGTACGGTAACCGGAATGATCGTGGTATTTGACGTTATGGCATTTACTGGTGGCGGTGACGCCAAGGCGATGGCTGGCGGTGTTTCCCAGGCAACTGTTCCGACAATGTCAGGAATGGTTGCTGCTCTATCAGGCGTGTTTGGCATGACTTATGTCGAGCGCGCTGCAGAGCGAGAAAAACATCTGCTGGAAGATCACCTAACCATGGATCACTAACTGGAGCCTGTCAGAGACAAGGTTTCTGTGAGAGAAAACTATGCGTAATAGAACAAGTGGATCACAACCGCAGGGTGAAGCAATTGATTTGACCCCTATGCTGGACGTGGTTTTTATCATGCTGATCTTTTTTATTGTGACAGCATCTTTTATCAAGCTGCCCGGTGTCGAGGTGACTAAAGTCGACGCTGATACGGCAGTTTCCTACAAAAAAGTAGGTATCTTGGTAGCGATTAGCGATAACAATGAAATTTGGATTGATAAGAAGCGTGTTGAAACTACCGCGTTAAAAATTAATCTAAGCAGGTTGTATAACGAAAATCCAAAGGGCGGCATGGTTATCCAGGCCGACAATGAATCAAATATTGAAGTAGTCGCCAAGGTCGCCGATGTCGCAACAGATATCGGTATCCGTCCGGTGGCCATTTCGGTAGAAAAAGACTGAGTTAAAGTATGGCTGTTATCAGAGTTGGTATTTCTGCTGCACTTGGCGTTCTGGTTACCTTTGCATTGATTATCTTGATGTATAAGTTGATCGACTCGGGTAATAAAGATATTGATGAAAAGGAAACGATTAAAATCGCTGACTTTCTTCATGTCGATAGGCAGCTGACCGAGAATGCAAAACAGACGGAAGTTGAGAAGCCCGAAGATCCGGAAACACCTCCACCGGAAATTCCTGAAGAAAATATAGAATTCGATGTCCCTGAAAATGCGGTCAGCATGGCGGCACCAGCGGCCAATGCCAATCTTAAGATTGGTGGTGCTGGCGGCTTTGCTCGCGACTCCGACTATATTCCTGTGTATGTTCCCCAGCCGCAGTATCCACGCCGGGCACAGACACGAGGCAAAGAGGGTTATGCAGTAATCGAAGTGATTATTACAACCACCGGTGGAACACGTGATCCCGTAATGATTGAGGAATTCCCCGAGGGTTGGGGTTTTGGTCGTGCGGCACTCAGAGCTGCATCCAAGCTCAAGTACAACCCGCGAGTTGTTGATGGCGTAGGCCAGGAAGTTCCGGGTGTGTTGTATAAATTTACTTTCCAGATGGCAAAATAAGGGGTATCTGATGTCTAGAAGCACAAAATTTCTAGCCGTATTCGGCGCTGCTTTTGTTTTGCCGCTAATGATCTCAGTGGTCGAACCACAGTCGTCATTAGGTACGTCGGTATTTGCAGAAGAAGAAAAGAAACAACCTAAATATAAAGATGTAAAAACCCGCAAGCGCCAGTCTGTTGGTGCTCGATGCGCAAAAGCTCTGGAGAAAGTACAACCTAAACTCGAAGAGGAGGATTGGGCTGGTGCACTTGAGATGCTTAATGATATCGAGGCGAACGCTAAAACCTGTAAGACCGATTATGAGCAGACTCAGGTATGGAAATTTGCGGCCTATGTTCACTACTCGCTCGAGGACTACAATCGTGCGATCCGTTCTTACAAGCAGGTTGTTGATGGTTTGGGTACACCGCCGGAATTAAGGCTTGATACCCGCTACACATTGGCGCAGCTGTATACGGTTCAAGAAGATTACCGCAATGCGGCTCTTCAACTTGAAGCCTGGATGAGTGAATCGGCCATTATCGGTGCCGATGCGCGTATGCTGCTGGGACAGATTTACTACCAGTTGGAACGCAAAGCTGAATCACTGCAGATGGTCGAAGCGGCAATTTCCGATGTGGAATCCAAAGGTGTCCTGCCCAAAGAGGGTTGGTGGGGATTGCAGCGGGTTCTCTACTATGAAAAGAATGACTATCCCAAAGTCATTAACATTCTTGAAAAGCTGGTTAAGCACTATCCCAAGTGGACTTACTGGCGCCAACTCGGTGGTATGTACGGACAGCGCGAGCGTGAGATGGATCGCCTGGTGGCAAGCGAGCTCGTCTACCTGAATGGTGAACTGACTAAAGAAACCCAGGTTATGAGTATGGCCTACATGTATCTGGGTGCTGAAGTTCCCTATCGTGCAGCGACCATTATTGAGAAAGGTATGATGGATGGCATTATTAAGAGTTCTGCAAAGAACCTCGAAGTGCTGGGTACTGCTTGGTATCAGTCAAAGGACCTTAACAACGCAGTAAAAGCGTTGGAGAGTGCTTCGAAGAAATCCGATACGGGTAATCTTCAAGCGCGCCTCGCCGGTATTTACCTGGATCTCGGTCGTGACTCTGATGCCTATCGTGCAGCCAGACGCGCAGCCAAAAAAGGCGGTGTAAAACGCCCGGAGGCCAATTATTTGGTAATGGGTAATGCGCTGATTAATCTGCACTGCTACAAGGATGCGATTACAGCCTTTAAGCAGTCTCTTAAAGTAGCTAAGACTGAAAAGAGTAAGCGCTACCCGAAGCAGTGGATTCGTTACGCAGACGCTGAGGCTACAAGACTGCAAAAACTCCGCGACGTAGGCGCAACGGTTCCAAGCTGTAGTAAATAAAGAGCCCTCAGCTGGTAAAGAGCCTTCAGCCAATAAAAAGCATTTTTTGCAAAGAAATAAAAAAGCCCGGTGCTCAAAGAGTCCCGGGCTTTTCTTTAGCTGTTGTAAAACTCACAGCTCTTTCAACTCGCTATAACTTATAGCTGAGACAGATCTCGCACTGCACCTTTATCAGCACTGGTGGCCAGTTTGGCATAGGCTTTAAGCGATGCTGAAACCTTGCGAGGTCGATCCTCCACCGGCTTCCAGCCAGACTTGTCCTGCGCCGCACGTCTACTGGCAAGTTCCTCATCAGAAACCAGCACATCAATACTGCGATTGGGGATATCAATACGGACTGTATCGCCCTGCTTGATCAAGCCAATATTGCCGCCGGCACCAGCTTCAGGTGAGACATGGCCAATCGACAATCCTGATGTGCCGCCGGAAAAGCGACCGTCGGTAATCAGCGCGCAGGCCTTGCCGAGGTTCTTCGACTTAATATAGCTGGTCGGGTAGAGCATCTCCTGCATACCTGGGCCACCGCGTGGTCCTTCATAGCGAACAATAACCACATCACCCGCTTTGACCTCATCGTTTAGAATGCAGGCAACAGCCTCATCCTGGCTTTCAGTAATAAACGCCGGGCCTTCAAAAATATGGATAGACTCATCGACACCGGAGGTCTTAACCACACAGCCGTCCGGGGCGAGGTTGCCAGTAAGCACTGCCAGTCCACCTTCAAGACTAAAGGCATTTTCCAGATTGCGAATACAGCCATTGGCGCGATCGGCATCCAGTGATGGCCATCTGGTGCTCTGGCTAAAGGCAGTCTGGGTGGGAATTCCCGCTGGGCCTGCCTTGTAAAAAGTCTTTACTTCTTCGCTGACCTTGCCGCTGACAATATCCCATTTATCCAGCGCTTCTTTGAGAGAGGCTGAATGAACCGTAGGTATATCACCGTGAATAAGACCGGCGCGTTCGAGTTCTGCGAGGATACCCATAATGCCACCGGCACGGTGAACATCTTCGATATGGTATTCCGGTGTATTTGGTGCCACCTTGCACAGCTGCGGCACAACACGGGATAGGCGGTCGATATCCGCCATATCAAATTCAATTCCAGCTTCCTGAACTGCTGCTAAAAGATGCAGGATAGTGTTGGTAGAACCACCCATACAGATATCCAGCGTCATGGCATTTTCAAAGGCCTTAAAGTTGGCGATTGAACGGGGCAGAACCGAGTAATCATCATGGTCATAATGCTGGCGAGCCAACTTAACAATAGTGCGGCCAGCTTCCTGGAACAGTTCGCGACGATCAGAGTGAGTGGCCAGCACAGTGCCGTTGCCGGGCAGGGAAAGACCCAATGCCTCAGTCAAGCAGTTCATTGAGTTGGCAGTAAACATACCAGAGCAGGAGCCACAGGTTGGGCAGGCAGAACGCTCGTATTCAGCCACTTTCTCATCACTGGCTTCGTCATCAACGGCGATAACCATGGCATCGACCAGATCGAGTTTATGATCGGCAAGTTTGGTTTTACCGGCTTCCATAGGACCGCCGGAAACAAAGATAACCGGAATATTCAGGCGCATAGCTGCCATCAACATGCCCGGAGTAATCTTGTCGCAGTTGGAGATACACACCAGCGCATCGGCGCAGTGAGCATTGACCATATACTCTACGGAGTCGGCAATAATATCTCGCGAAGGCAGTGAGTAGAGCATGCCGTCGTGACCCATGGCGATACCGTCATCCACCGCAATAGTGTGAAACTCCCGGGCAATACCGCCAGCTTTGGCAATCTCAGCCGCAACCAGGTCGCCCATGTCTTTTAGATGAACATGACCGGGAACAAATTGCGTATAGGAGTTGGCGATGGCGATCATCGGCTTATTAAAGTCGTCATCCTTCATGCCGGTGGCGCGCCAGAGAGCTCTGGCTCCCGCCATGTTACGACCCTGGGTCGTGGTGTGGGATCGGTACTTGGGCATCTTGTCTCTCAGTAGATGTTAGTAATTAATAAAAAAATAAAACAGTGCGTAAGGATAGCAGAAAGCGGGGTCTAGAAGAATCTACGCTAGAGGCTTTTGCTAAAGATTCGTGACTGGCGCTGGTAGTTATACAGTGATTGTTTCTCGGCGGGCAGATCACCGAGTTCAGCCTCTGAAAAACCCTGTTCCCTAAACCAATGGGCAGTTTGGGTTGTCAGCACAAAGAGTTTCTTCAAGCCGCTGTCAGTGGCATCTTTCTCAAGACATTTAAGCAATCGTGAAGCAATGCCCTGATTGTGGAATTCAGGATGGGTTGCAACACAGGCCAGTTCACCGGCATCACTGTTGCCAATCGGATAGAGCGCAGCACAGCCAAGCAGGGTTCCCTCGGGATGCACAACCACTGTAAATCGCGAGATCTCGGTCTCCAGTAATTCACGGGAGCGTTTAACCAGGATGCCCTGTTGTTCAAGGGGTGAAATAAGATCGAGAATACCACCGACATCATCAATATTGGCCGGCCTGATCACTTCCGAGTGATCTTTCATAATCAGCGTGCCACAGCCCTCGCGGGTAAATAGCTCACGCAGCAGAGTGCCATCCTCGTCACAGCCAACCAGATGCACGCGATCGACACCATTGCGACAGGCCTGATAGGCCGAGGCCATCAACCAGTAAGTTGAGGAGCTATCGCCATCAGTTTTTTTAAGGCTGGCTTTAAGATCAGCTACTTCGGGCAGGGATAAACTGCGCAGTAGATTGTTTTCTGTATCGAGAATGCCCGATGCACCGGTCACCAGAACCAGCTTTTCCGCATTCAGTGCGATTGCCGCCTGAGTGGCGACATCCTGATAAGCCAGGTTAAAAGCCTCGCCAGTGGGTGAAAAGCCAATCGACGACATCAGTACCAGGGCGCCGCTTTCTAGTTGATCCTGAATAGCCGCCGTATCTATACGACGAATCTCTCCGGCGCGCTGAAAATCGACACCATCGCGAACACCCACCGGTTTAGCGGTAATAAAGTTGCCGCCGATTACGCGCACTCGCGCACCGTGCATCGGTGAGTTGGGCAAGCCCATAGAGAGCGCCGACTCAATTTGAAATCTTGTCCAGCCAACCGCTTCTTTAACGCAGTTCATCGTCTCCGCGTCGGTAACTCGCACTTGCTGGGAAAAAGTTGTCTCTAAACCTGCCGCTTGCAAACGCTGGTCGATCTGTGGGCGCGCGCCATGAACAAGCACTATATGCGCACCGAGGCTCTGCATCAGCGCAATATCGTGAATAATACTGTGGAAATTTTCGTGGCAGACCGCATCACCACTCAGTGCGATAACAAAGGTTTTACCCCTGTGCGCATGAATATAAGGCGAGGTTTCACGAAAAAACTGTACGTAGTTATTTTGATAGCTATTGGTTGTCATGGCGCGATTATAAGCAAGAGTGACCAATAAGTTGAGATAAAAAATTAATCGTTGGCTGAACCCGGTCCAGCGGCAGGAATTCATTGGGCTGGTGAGCCACATCAATATCCCCGGGACCCAGCACCACCACATCCATTCCCAACTCCTGGAGATAGGGAGCCTCGGTGGCGAAAGCCACGGATTCTCCGCGATGACCGGTAAGCTTTTCACAGAGTGCAACAACCTCGGAATGCTCATCGCCACAGAATGGCGGCACTATCAGCTTCTCCAGTTTCCAGTCCATCTTGTCCGCCTCAGCGGTCTTTGCAACCTCACGTTCAATATCTTTTTGCAGCTGTTGCAAATCCATACCCGGCAGCGGACGAATCTCAAAGGCCAGGAAACAGTGGCCGCAGATTCGGTTGGCATTATCGCCGCCTTGAATACAGCCTAAATTAAGTGTCGGGTGATCGATTAAAAACCCCGGATGCTTTTGCTGTTTCATACGATCGCGCATGGCCATTAACTGGCCGAGAATACGCTGCATAGATTCCATCGCATTATTGCCCAGTGCCGGATTGCTCGAGTGACCGGATTTGCCGGTAATCGTCAGCTTCTCAATCATAATACCCTTGTGCATTTTTACCGGGCGATTATTGGTCGGTTCGCCAATTAATGCACTGCGCGCAATCGGTTTGCCAGCGCTGACCAGAGCCTTGGCGCCGGACATTGAAGACTCTTCATCGGCGGTGGCGAGAATAATCAGCGGCTGTTTTAAATTTTTGTCAGCCAGGGATTTAAAGGCCTCTATAGCCAGGGGGAAGAAGCCTTTCATATCGCAAGTGCCAAGGCCGTACCAGCGGTTGTCGCGCTCGCTTAGCTGAAAAGGGTTGCTTTGCCATAGGGCCTCATCGCAGGGCACGGTATCCGTATGGCCGGCCAACACCAGGCCGCCGGGGCCGCTGCCATAGGTGGCGATAAGGTTGGCCTTATTGTTGCCGAGATCCATAATTTCTATAGCAAAGCCAAGGTCGCCCAGGGTATTTGCCAGCAGATCAATCACATCGCGGTTACCCTGATCTATCGAGGGATTGATGCTGCTGATCGAATTACAGTGAATAATGCGAGCCAGTAAATCGGTAAGTTCCATGGGGTACTCAAAAGTCAGTATTCGGTATAAAGCTTATACGCAACGAGTGTAGCGTATAGAGTAATTTCTGCTACCTCCAGTGACAATTCAGGCTAGACTCAAATGACAATGTGGACGAATTAACAACAGGAGTTGATCAATGAATGAGGCGCTGGCAAAGGGACGCTGCATGGATCTGGGAGGCGTTTTAAAGGATCTGGTCAGCGATGGAGTACTCAGTGGGGCAGATGCCGCAGATATCGCCGGCACCCGGCGCAGTCGTGATGAAGCACTGTTGCACCCCCTCGAGATTATTGTCGCCAAACAGTTTCTTCATGCCAGCGATGGCAGGCAACTGACCCCTGAACTACTCAGTCAGTGGTTAGCAGATAAAGCGGCTCTTCCATTGGCTCATATAGACCCCCTGAAAATTAATGTGCCAGCCGTTACCGCCGTGATGTCTTTTGCCTATGCCAAACGCTACGGCATTCTATGTATTAAAGTCAGTCGTGAAGAGTTGATTGTCGCGACCATGGAACCCTTTGATAATAGCTGGATTGAAAGCCTCGAACAGACTTCAAGGCGCGCTATTCGACGGGTAGTCGCCAGTCCCGCCGATATTAAAAAATACAGCCTCGAGTTTTACTCCCTGGCCAATTCTGTTTTTGGCGCCGGTTCCTCGACCGCAACCAATGCTGGAATTTCAAACTTTGAGCAGCTGCTGGAGGTGGGCAAACTTAAAGATGCCGATGCCCAGGATCAGCATATAGTGAATATTGTCGACTGGCTGCTGCAGTATGCCTTTGAGCAGCGCGCCAGCGATATTCACCTGGAGCCACGCCGCGGCAAGGGAAAGGTGCGGTTTAGAATCGATGGTGTGCTGCACCTGGTTTATGAACTGCCGGACAATGTGATGACCGCCATGATCAGCCGCCTGAAAATTCTCGGGCGCATGGATGTCGCGGAAAAGCGCCGCCCTCAGGATGGGCGCATTAAAACCAAAGCACCCAATGCCAGTGAAGTGGAGCTGCGGCTCTCAACCATGCCGACAGCCTTTGGCGAAAAATTGGTTATGCGTATCTTCGATCCAGATGTTTTGTTGCGCAGTTTCTCCCAGTTGGGGCTGGTGGCCGAGGACTATCAGCAGTGGCAATCAATGATCAAGCGCGCCCATGGTATTGTCCTGGTTACCGGGCCCACCGGTTCGGGTAAAACCACCACGCTCTATTCAACCCTGCGACAGTTGGCCACAGACACAGTCAATGTCAGCACCATCGAAGACCCCATCGAAATGGTCGTCGATGTCTTTAACCAGAGCCAGATTCAGCCGGCCATCGAGTTTGATTTTGCCGCGGGGATTCGCACCCTGATGCGCCAGGATCCAGATATTATTATGGTTGGCGAGATACGTGATCAGGCAACCGCAGAGATGGCCGTTCAGGCGGCGCTCACGGGCCATCTGGTACTCTCGACACTACATACCAACGATGCCCCCACTGCCATCAGCCGGCTGTTGGATTTGGGGATGCCCGCACATCTGATTAAAGCCACATTGAATGGCGTAATGGCTCAGCGATTGGTCAGAACACTCTGTCCGGATTGCCGCAGCGAAGTACCTGCTGATCCGGAAGCCTGGCATCAGCTTGCCGGAGACAGCAAACAGCCTGCCACTGTATTTCAACCAGTGGGTTGTCTGGAATGTCGCAACACTGGATACTTGGGACGTGAAGGCATCTATGAGATTATGCCGGTAACTGATGACTTGCTCAGCCATATCAGTGCCGAGTCAGATATTCAGCAACTGCGCGCCGCCGCCGTATCTCAGGGAATGAAAACCCTGCGTATGGCCGGGGCGCAAAAAGTGGCCGCTGGAATCACCTCCATTGCAGAGGTCATGCGCGTTACCCCAGAGCTGGGGGCCCACCGTCCAAGAGGCGCCCAGGCTGTTAATAATGATTAATTTTTTGAGACCCTTTTATGTCGAGGACTTTCCCAACGCTGATTACAGCGAAATATCAGCGATACCTCGAAGGCTTTCAATCCGCCCATTCTGACCCTGCATGGCTCTCCGGCCTGCTCGATAACAACCCGAAATACCCTCTATTTGCAGAGCATTTGCAGCTGCTCTGGGGCTGTAGTGACTTTGTCGGCCAGCAGTGCCAGCTTCACCCTATAGAATTTCAGGAGCTGGTTGAAAGCGGCGATCTGCAACGCAGCTACTCTCTGGACGGCTCCCTAAATGAGTACCTAAAGCGCATAGAGCAATGTCTGCCTGACGACTGCAGTGAAGAGCTGCTCTGCCAGCAGCTGCGGCTATTTCGCCGCCGCGAGTTAATGCGTATTATCTGGCGGGATTTTAGTCGCCAGGCACCACTGTTAGAGACCACCGCCGATATGACCGCGATGGCCGAGGCGGCCATCAATGTATCTCTCTCGGTGCTGCATCGAATCACCTGCGAAGAACTGGGTACACCATGCCGTGAAGGGTCTGGAAAGGCGGGCTCAGAGGTGGACTCAGAGAATCAGGTCGAACAGCATATGCTGGTTGTGGCCATGGGCAAGATGGGCGCCCGGGAGCTGAATATATCCTCTGATATAGACCTTATTTTTGTCTACCCGAGAAAAGGCGAAACTCGACGATCGATAACTTCTAGCCGACAGAAAACTGTCTCCAACCAGGAATTTTTTACCCGCCTGGGCCAAAAGGTGATTGCCGCGCTGGATAGCAAAACTGTCGATGGCTTTGTCTTCAGGGTCGATATGCGCCTGCGCCCCTATGGCCAGAGTGGTGCACTGGTGCTGAGTTTTGATGCCCTTGAAGAGTACTACCAGACCCAGGGTCGCGAGTGGGAGCGCTACGCCATGGTCAAGGCTCGAGCAGTGGCCGGTGAGCAATTGGACAGGGAGTATCTGGATACTATTCTGCGCCCCTTCACCTACAGAAAATACCTCGACTTTGGTGCTATCGAAGCGCTGCGGGATTTAAAGAGAACCATTGACCGGGAACTTCAGCGCAAGGGGATGCAGGGCGATATTAAACTCGGCCCCGGCGGTATACGCGAAGTGGAATTTATTACCCAGGCATTCCAGCTGATACGCGGCGGCCGCAACAGCGATCTGCAGACCCAATCCCTTTACCAGGCATTGCAACAACTGGCTGCGGATAAGGTATTGGATCCTGAAGATATTAATGGCTTGTGGCAGGCCTACATATTTTTGCGCAATACCGAGCACGCCCTGCAGGGCATAGCCGACAAACAGACTCAGGAACTGCCCGGCGATGAACTTGGCCAGCTGCGAGTGGCAACCATTTTAGGCTTCGATAACTGGCAGGACTTTGACCAGAGCCTGCAACAGCATCGCCAGCATGTGAAGAAAATCTTTGCCGATATCTTTGCCGGTCCCGAAAAAGCAGACAGTGGAGACGCCGCTGATGCCAGTGCCGGTGAAGATAGCGAAAACTGGTTACTGCAGTTGGATGCCACAGAGCTGCAGCGCCGATTAGAGTCTCTCGGATATGTCGAGGCGCAAGATATTGCCCGGCAACTCTACAGCCTGTTCCAGAGCAAGGCGGTGCTGGCCCTGGATGCCGAGCCACGCAACCGTCTCGACCGACTGATGCCGAGACTGATTGCAACCTGTGCAACCGCCAGCAATAACAGTATTACCCTGAGCCGGGTGCTGGGTCTTGTTCAGGCGGTATTGCGCCGCAGCGCCTATCTGGCCCTACTTGGTGAAAACCCGAAAGCGCTGCAGCAGCTGGTATTACTCTGTGAGCGTAGCAGCTGGGTGGCTGACCAGTTAACCGCTTATCCAGCACTGCTCGATGAATTATTGGATCCGCGGGCCCTATACACTGCGCCGAATAAAGAGCTTCTACAGGATCATCTGCGCCAGCATATGTTGCGCGTGCCAGATGACGATCTTGAGCAACAGATGGATGTTATTCGCTACTTTGTCCGCTCCTACACATTGCGTGTTGCAGCCTGCGAGTTAACTGATGTTATGCCGCTGATGCAGGTCAGCGATTACCTGACCTGGCTTGCGGAAGTGGTTATTGAGCACACAGTCAATATTTCCTGGAAGCATATGACTGACCAGTACGGCCAGCCCCAGGGCGCCGATGGAAAAGTGCCGGGCTTTATTGTGGTCGGCTACGGAAAAGTTGGCGGTATAGAGCTGGGCTATAAATCCGATCTCGATCTGGTGTTTTTATATAACGGCAGTGCTGGGCAAAGCTCTTCAACACAAAGCTCTTCAACACAAAGCTCTTCAGTACAAAGCTCTTCTCGAACCTGCACTTCTGGGCCGCGGGTAATCGACAACAGCACATTCTTTGCTCGCCTCGGCCAGCGGATTATCCATATTCTGTCCACGGCCACCCCCTCGGGAACCGCCTACGAAATTGATATGCGTCTGCGGCCCTCGGGAAATTCCGGCATGCTGGTCTCTTCCCTTGCCGCCTTTGAAAAGTATCAGCGCGAAGATGCCTGGACCTGGGAGCACCAGGCGCTGGTTCGAGCGCGAGTCGTTGCCGGTGACAAGAAAGTGGCTCAGGCATTTGAAATAACGCGAAAAAGCATTCTTGAGCAATATCGCTGCGCGCAATCCCTGCGCACTGATGTGGTAGAAATGCGTGAAAAAATGCGTAAACACCTGGGGCGAGCAACAAAAGATGGCAAATTCTCTCTTAAGCAAGGTATCGGAGGTATCGTCGATATTGAATTTATGGTTCAATTTGCAGTCTTGGCCTGGTCACACAACCACCCTGAATTAACACGCTGGAGTGATAATATTCGCATACTGGAGTCATTGGCCCAGAGTGAACTTTTGTCAGAGCAACAAACCAGCCAGTTAATTACTGCCTACAAAAGATACCGTTCAGCAGGACATCTTTTGCAGCTGCAAAATCAGTTGCCAGAGGTGCCTGATAATGAGCTTGTTGAGTGCCGGAAAATAGTGACAGCCCAATGGCAGCAGTTATTTGAAAATCAATAGTTAATAAGAGGAATAGGTCGATGTCGTTTTCGGACCGCGATGGTTTTATCTGGATGGATGGCAAGATGGTTGATTGGCGAGATGCGCAGACGCATTTCCTCACTTCATCCCTACATTACGGCAATGCCGTTTTCGAAGGCATTCGTGCCTATGAAACGGAAAATTCTGGCACCTGTATTTTTCGTCTGGAAGACCATATCAAGCGCCTGTTTAACTCAGCAAAAATTCTTCATTTAGAGATTCCTTTTACCCAGGAAGAGATCTGCGAGGCACACCGTCAAGTCATCCGTGAAAATAAGCTGGATGCAGCCTATATTCGCCCGCTGGTGTTTTTAGGTTCCGAAGGTATGGGTCTCCGCGCAGAGGGGCTTAAAGTTCATGTCGGCATTGCCGGCTGGGACTGGCCCTCGTATATGTCGCCGGAAACCCTTGAGACCGGACTTAAGGTTCGCACCTCTTCCTACACCAGGCACCATGTGAATATCACCATGGTAAAAGCCAAGGCCAGTGGCAACTATATCAACTCGATGCTGGCACTGCGCGAAGCGCTGGATTCCGGTTGCGACGAGGCCATAATGCTCGACCCTGAAGGCTATGTTGCCGAGGGCAGCGCAGAAAACTTCTTTATTG